>Ga0207422_1001160_pt1 | contig 59025 bp, 47 predicted proteins | sample MarCyaLeptolynsp_FD_187757 | JGI IMG/M metagenome (GOLD analysis project Ga0207422, IMG submission 187757) | Marine cyanobacterial communities from Panama - species 1 Leptolyngbya sp. (SPAdes) | ecosystem: Environmental > Aquatic > Marine > Unclassified | place: Panama: Panama City | collected...
TGTGGGGAGTGGGGACATGAGTAAATCCGTGAAGGAGAGCGCCTGATGGCGACGCGTACAGACGACCAGTCTTCCGAAAACGCCATTGAGGTGTCGTTCGAATTTTTTCCCCCAAAGACGGAAAAGATGGAACAGACCTTGTGGGCGTCCATTGAGAAGCTAGCCCCACTGCACCCCCGCTTTGTGTCGGTAACCTATGGCGCAGGCGGGTCGACGCGTGAGCGGACTCACGCCACGGTGAAACGCATCATCGATGAAACATCCCTGAAGCCAGCCGCCCATCTCACATGTGTGGAGGCCACACGTGATGAAATCGATGGCGTGATCCGTGACTATTGGGATGCGGGTGTCCGCCACATCGTGGCCCTGCGCGGTGACCCGCCTTCTGGCATCGGCGAGGCATATGTGCCGTTTGAAGGCGGCTATGCCAATGCGGCGGAGCTGGCGGCGGGCATCAGCAAGATTGCGCCGTTTGAGATTTCCGTGGGCTGCTATCCCGAGAAGCATCCCGAGAGCGCCTCTTACGATGCGGATCTTGATCTGCTGAAAGCCAAGATTGATGGTGGCGCCACCCGCGCCATCAGTCAGTTCTTTGTCGAGACCGATCACTTCCTGCGCTATGTCGACCGGGCCCGCAGCGCCGGTATCGATATCCCCATCGTGCCGGGCATCATGCCGGTGGGCAATGTGGCGGGGTTCCTGCGCATGTCAGCTGCGACAGGGACGAGTGTGCCTGACTGGTTCAAGGAGCGGTTCGACGGGCTGGATGATGATCCGCAGACCCGGCAGCTGGTTGCCTTGTCTGTGGCCGCTGAACAGGTGCAGAAGCTTGCTGATCAGGGGATCCGGCAGTTCCACCTTTACACACTCAACCGGGCTGAAACGGCCTATGCGTTGTGCCACATTCTCGGCGTGCGCCCGGACAAGTCACTCGCCGCATAGGCAGTGATCTGTCCGGGGCCGTTGATGAGAAGGTTTGCTAGATCAAACCGAAAATGACGGCGCCGACAAACGCAAAACTTGCGCTTGTGAAAAACCAGAGTGCCGCATGTCTCGAAGCGCGTGCAGTCATGTGAGGGCCTCCCGCATTAGCCTCGCCAGACTCAAACCGTGACAGTCCGGCGACGGTTTGAAAAGCAGGATTCGTCGCTGCGGCGCACCCTAACAGTGCAGGTGCGAAGAGGCGGTTAGCCTACCGGCCGCCCGCCGCCCGGTCCGCCACTTCCAGGTCCGCCCTGACCACCGCCGGGCCCGCCAGAGGGTCTGCCACCTTGTCCGCCGCGCGGGTCCGTATTCAGTTGCGTGAACAGTTCTGCGCGAGAGACACGGCCATTGCCGTCCTTGTCATAGCTGGCAAACAGGGTCTGCAATCCGGTTGCGAATTCATCTGCTTCAACGCCCAGTGAGTTGTCCGTGTCGAAACGGGCCATGCCGAAAACCGGGTAGCGCGTCCCCAGGGCCGTCTGCGCCCAGTTGGCGAATTCAAGAGCACTCAGAACACCACCCTTGTCCTCGTCTATCTGTGCAAACAGGTCCGGCGTGCTGTTTGCCAGTTCCTGGCTGTCCGTACTCAGGTCGCGGTTGGCATCCATGTCCATGAGCAACAGGCCTGCGGGTTTCACCACGACGGCGCCGTGTTGAAGCGCCGGATCACCAGAGGCTCCTGACCCCCGACCGCTGCTTGGTCCACCAGGACCTCCGCAGGCAACAAGCATGCTCGTGGCAAGCAACGCCGCCGACACGGCGAAGAACGCTGAATTTCTCATGGATGGTCCCCCTGGGTCATTCGTTGCAACAGGCATTGAACGCACCCGACCTGGAAAATCCGTCGCGGACTACCAGGGATGCGGTTCACCATTCCATTGAATGAAACTGCCGGTGTCTTCCATGGTGAGGCCTGCAACGACTGTACGAATGCCGTTTGCACTCTCCTGTGGGGATATGGCGGCATTGGGGCCACCCATATCTGTCTGCACCCAGCCCGGATGCATGGCGACGCAGGTGATGCCGCGTGGTTTGAGGTCATGCGCCATCAATTGCATGACCTTGTTCACAGCCGCCTTGGTGCTCCGGTACGGGTATGACCCGGACGTATGGCGCAGCAAAGAACCCATCTGGCTGGAGATGGTGACGACCTTCCCGCCATCGGCCAGCTGATCCGCCAGTGCCTCGGTCACCCGCATGGGTCCCATGGTGTTGACCGCAAAGGCCTGCGCCCATGCATCGTAGTTCATCGAGCCGAAGGAGTATTGCTCGCCCAGAACGCCTGCATTGTTGATGAGAACGTCGATGGATGTGTCGTGAAGCCCGGCAGCGAAAGCTGCAACCGATGTAGCGTCCGTCACGTCCAGCAACGGCGTTTCGATGCTGTCTGATTTCAACACGTCTTTGAGTGCGTCGGCATCACCCGCTGTCCGGCAGGTGGCAATCACATGTGCACCGTCCTTGATGTATTGATGCACCAGTTCCCTGCCGATGCCCCGGCTTGCACCCGTCACCACAATCGTTGCCATGGCTACTCGCTCACCTTTGTTCCAAAGCCGCCGCCACCCGGCGTTTCAATGATGACGGTATCGCCCGGGTTCATATCCGTAGCGTCACATGCGGACAGTGTTTCGTGCGACCCGTCATGTCGTTCGACGGCGTTATGCCCGGGCAATCCGTCTTTGCCGCCGGCCAGACCAAACGGCGCGGTGGTTCGTCTGCCCGACAGGATTGAAACGGACATGGGACCGCGAAAGGTGATTTCGCGGATCACGCCATCGCCTCCCTTGTGGGCACCATTGCCGCCGGACCCTTTGCGAATGTCAAAGCGGCGCAACAGCACCGGAAAGCGCGTTTCCAGCACTTCGGGGTCGGTCAGACGCGAATTGGTCATGTGCGTCTGCACGGCACTGGCCCCGTCGAAGGTCGCGCCGGCACCTGATCCACCGGCAACGGTTTCGTAGTACTGGTACTGATCATTGCCGAAGGTGAGGTTGTTCATGGTGCCTTGCGCTGCGGCCATCACGCCCAGGGCGCCAAACAGGGCGTCGGTTATTGCCTGGCTGGTTTCCACATTGCCGGCGACAACGGCTGCGGGATGTTCGGGCTTCAGGAAGCAGCCGTCAGGTATGCGCAACGTGATGGGTTTGAGGCAGCCGGCATTGAGCGGAATGGCATCATCGACCAGGCAGCGGAATACATACAGCACCGCAGCCCGGGCGACCGCATCAGGCGCATTGAAGTTGCTTGGCAGTTGCGCACTGGTGCCGGTGAAATCAATTGTTGCCGCGCGCGCGCTGGTATCGATGTCGACAGACAGCTTGATGGTGGCGCCATTGTCCATCAACAGCTCAAAAGCACCGGGCTTGAGCGTTGTAATGACGCGGCGGACGGCTTCTTCCGCGTTGTCCTGCACATGGCCCATATAGGCCTGCACGGCGTCGAGCCCGAACTGCGCGATCATCTTGCGCAACTCCTGTGCGCCTTTTTCGCAGGCAGCGATCTGGGCGCGAAGGTCGGCAATGTTCTGGTCCGGATTGCGAGCAGGGTGGGGGCCGGAGGTGAGAAGACCGCGCATCGTCTCTTCCTGAAAGACACCGGCATCCACGAGTTTGATCCCGTTGATGAGAACACCTTCGTCATCAACGGTGCGGGAGTTGGACGGCATGGACCCTGGCGCAATACCGCCAATGTCTGCGTGGTGTCCGCGCGCTGCCGTGAAGAACAGGCGCGTGCCTGCGTCATCAAAAACCGGCGTCACCACGGTGATGTCCGGCAGGTGGGTGCCGCCATTGTAGGGTGCGTTGAGCACAAACACGTCGCCGGGCGCCATGTCAGGGTGCTGATCAATCACACTTTCAACGGTCGCCCCCATGGACCCCAGATGCACAGGGATGTGCGGGGCATTGGCCACGAGCTGGCCGCTGCGGTCAAAGATGGCGCAGGAGAAATCAAGCCGTTCCTTGATGTTCACGGAATGAGCGGTTTTTTCTAGGGTGAAGCCCATCTGCTCGGCGACGGACATGTAGAGATTGTTGAAGACCTCCAGCATGACCGGGTCTGCGTCGGTACCAAGCGCGCGGCGCCGGTGCTTCTTTTCACTCCGGGTCAGGATCACGTGGTTGAGCGGCGTCACATCAGCGCGCCAGCCAGGTTCCACCACAATGGTCTGGTGGGGTTCTATGAGGATGGCGGGGCCTGACACATAAGTGCCCGGTCCTGCGTCCTCCCGGTGAATGACCGGCACGTCATGCCAGGCGCCGTCCATGTAGACCCGGGCTGTTTCGTTCATGGCGGCCGGGCGGGCTTCTGCCGCAACCGCTGCGGTCTGCTCACAGGGCCGCGGTTCGGTCCCGATGGCTTCCTGCGCGGCTGCTTCCATGGTGATGGCGTGGTCCGGGGAAAAGAACCCAAAGCGGGCCTTGTGGGCCGTCTCGAAGGCCTGGCGGATGTCGCCAATGTCGCCGAAAGGCACCTCGAGCGCCGTATCCGTTCCGTCATAGCGGGCGTGGACAGTCGGCTGTAAGGCAATGTGTTCCCGCGCAACGCCCTGTGCCTTGACTTCGTCGGTCGCGTCGCGTCCCAGCCTGTCGAGCAGGGAGCAGAGTTTGCGGTGTCCTGCTTCATCAAGCGTCGCATTGAGCGCTTCCGCCCGCGTTGCGCGGATGTCCGCCAGGCCCATGCCGTATGCCGACAGAAGGCCCGACATGGGATGGACAATGCATGTGGTCATGCCCAGCGCATCCGCCACAAGACAGGCATGCTGACCACCGGCACCGCCAAAGCTCGTCAGGGCATATTGCGTGACGTCATAGCCGCGCTGAACGGATATCTTCTTGATGGCCTGCGCCATGTTCTCCACGGCGATCATCAAGAAGCCCTGAGCGATCTCTTCCGGCGGCGTTGGATGGCCTGTGGTCCGGGAAATCTTGTCTGCCAGAGCCGCGAATTTCTGTTTCACCGCGGCATCATCGAGATGCTGGTCTGCATCAGGACCAAAAATCTTCGGGAAGTGATGCGGCATCAGTTTGCCGGTCATCACATTCGCATCGGTGACCGTGAGGGGTCCGCCACGGCGATAGGCGGTGGGGCCGGGGTCCGCGCCGGCGCTGTCCGGTCCCACCCGCATGCGGCTGCCGTCAAACTGAAGCAGGGAACCGCCGCCTGCGGCCACCGTGTGGATGCGCATCATCGGTGCGCGCATGCGCACGCCGGCGACTTCTGTCTCGAAGGCCCGTTCAAACGTGCCGTCATAGTGGCAGACATCCGTTGACGTGCCGCCCATATCAAAGCCGATGATCCTGTCATGTCCGGCAAGCCGGCTGGTTTCGACAGCACCTACGACACCCCCTGCGGGACCGGACAGGATGGCATCCTTGCCCTGAAACAGATCAGCGTCCGTCAGCCCGCCGGACGACTGCATGAACATCAGGCGTGTGCCGGTGGTATTGCGATCCAGCGCGGTTGCCACGCGGTCCACATAGCGTCGGAGTATCGGCGAGAGGTAGGCGTCCACGACTGTTGTGTCGCCGCGGCTGACGAATTTCATCAGCGGGCTTGTGGTGTGACTTGCAGATATCTGCGTGAAGCCAATATCCCGTGCCATCTCGACAAGCCGCCGCTCGTGGTCTTGATAGCGGTAGCCATGCATCAGGCAGATGGCGACCGCGTGGATGCCTGCGTCATGGGCGGCCTGCATGTCCGTGCGCGCCTGTGCTTCATCGAGCGGCACCAGCACCTCGCCCTCGGCCGAATAGCGTTCGGTGACTTCCACAACGTCTGAATACAGAAGCTCCGGCAGCTCGATGGCCAGCTTGAAGATGTTAGGCCGCGCCTGATAGCCGATGCGCAGGGCATCCCTGAAGCCCTTGGTGGTGACAAACAGGGTGGGTTCGCCCTTGCGCTCCAGCAGGGCGTTTGTGGCCACTGTCGTGCCCATCTTCACCGCGTTTATGCGGCCTGCGGGCAGGGGGGCATCCGTCTTCACGTCGAGGAACCGCCGGATCGCCTCGAGCGCTGCGTCCTCGTAGTTGTCGGGATTTTCAGACAGGAGCTTGGCGGTGTGCAGCGCGCCGTCAGGGTCGCGCGCTACGACATCCGTGAAAGTGCCGCCACGGTCGATCCAGAAATCCCATTTCGAAGAGCTGTGTGTTGTCATCGGTGTCGGTGATACTTCGTTTTCGCGGTGAGTGCGAGTTCGGGTGTGGCAGTAAACATGGGGAGTGCGGCGGCGTGTGCCATGTCGCATCTGCACTTATCTCTCTATAAGGTGCGGCCATGAGTTTGTGGGATCGCCTTACCGGAACGGCCCAGTCCGTTCTTGAAACACTTAAAAGCCTTGTCGGAAGCGGCGAGGGGGCGTCCGGTGTTGCCTTCACCATTGCTGTCATCGCGCTCTCCGCCAAAATGGCGAAAGCGGACGGGATCGTGACGCCGGACGAAGTGGAAGCCTTCTCACAGGTTTTTACCGTTGAACCCGGTGATGAAGCGCATGTGGCGCGGGTGTTCAATCTGGCGCGGCAGGATGTGGCCGGCTTCGAGACCTATGCCCGCCAGGTGGCCACCATGTTCAAGGACCGCCCCGGGGTCCTGGAGGATGTGGTGGACGGCCTGTTTCATATCGCGCTTGCTGACGGCGTTGTGCATGACGATGAGCTTGTATTTCTGCAAAAGGTGTCGGCGATCTTCGGGTTTTCTGATTTTGAGTTCGCCCGCATTCAGGCCTCTAATACCGGCGAGGCTGTGGCTGACCCGTTCCTGGTGCTGGGTGTTACGCCGGACGCAACCAATGCTGATCTCAAGAAGGCCTATCGCCGTGCCGTGTCAGAGAACCATCCTGACAGGATGATGGCGCGTGGCGTGCCGGAAGAATTTGTTGCACTTGCGAACGACAAGTTGGCAGCCATCAACACCGCCTGGGCAGAGCTCAAGAAGCAGCGCGATATCACCTGATGGTTTTCAAGGCCGGGTTAAGCACGGCTGTGTTGCGAAACTGTTGCTCGTGTCCTGCTGCCTGCGCGTGCTAGAGCGCAGGGTATTATGACCCCGCCGCATCTTATCCTCATTCTGCTGATCTGCCTTGCCTGGGGCTTCAACTTCGTTGTTGCGAAGGTTGGGGTTGTCGAGGTGTCGCCGATGATGTTGACAGGTGCCCGCTTTGCCCTTCTGTCGCTGGCACTCATACCCTTCCTCAAGATCGTGCCCGGCCAGATGTGGCGCATTTTCATTGTCGCCATGACGATGGGCGGTATCCACTTTGCGCTGATGTTTGCCGCGCTGGACATTTCAGACACCGTGTCCGTTGTGGCGATTGGTGTGCAGCTCAATGTGCCCTTTGCGACATTGCTGTCTGTCTTCATCCTGCATGAGGCGGTCGGCTGGCGGCGGTGGCTGGGTATGGGCATTGCCTTTTCCGGTGTCATTCTCATCAGCTTTGACCCGGCGGTGTTCAATGAGCTTGGTGGCATGGCGCTGGTCATCACGGCTGCATTCATGGCTGCCATCGGCATGATCACTATGCGTCAGCTGGCGGGTGTCGGCGTCTTCACGCTTCAGGCGTGGATTGCCATCTTCTCGTGGCCGCCAATGTTCCTGCTCACCGCTCTGATCGAGCCGCACGAATTCGCCGCCACGCTGGATGCGAGCTGGTTGGCGTGGAGTGCCATCCTCTACACCGCGATCGGGGCCAGTCTGTTTGGCCATGCGGCCATGTATTATCTGCTGCAGCGCTATGAGGTTTCCCTGATCTCGCCGATCACACTCCTGGCGCCCGTCATCGGGGTGTTCTTCGGGGTTACCCTGTGGGGCGACGAGCTTTCCTGGCGCATGGTTGTGGGCGGGATCATGACGCTAGCTGGCGTGCTGGCGATTGCGTTGCGCAAACCACCTGCGCCGGCGGCGGAGGCCTGACCGCATGACACCGCCGCATCTGGCCTTCATGATACTGATCAATCTGATCTGGGGCTTCGCACTGGTCGCGGGCAAGGGATCGCTTGAGCATTTTCCGCCCTTCCTGTTCATGGCGCTGCGCTTCGGCCTGGTGGCGCTGGTGCTGTTGCCATTCCTCTCCATTCACTGGGGGCGGATGCGGGACGTCATCCTGATCGCCCTGTGCGCCGGGCCCATCGGTTTCGGGTTCTTCTTTGCCGGGCTGGCGATCGCGGAAGCCTCCGTGGTGGCTATCGCCTCGCAAATGGCGGTGCCGATTTCCACCATCTTCTCAGTGATGTTTCTTGGCGAGAGGGTCCGGTGGCGGCGCTGGCTGGGAATCACGTTGGCGTTTCTCGGGGTCATGGTCATCAGCTTTGACCCGCGCGTCTTCGGCTACATCGAAGGCCTGATCTTTGTTCTGTGTTCGGCTATTGTCGGATCATTCGGCACCATTCTTCAGCGCCGCATCAAGGGTGTGGGGACGTTTGAGTTGCAGGCCTGGGTGGCGACCGTGGCGTTGCCGTTCTCGCTCGCGGCGACATTCCTGTTTGAAACGGGTGATCCCGTGGCTCTGATGGAGAGTGCCGACTGGATCGAGTGGGGGGGGATCATCTATGTCGCCTTCGCGTCCAGTCTGGTGGGCCATGCCGGTATCTACTGGCTGCTGCAGCGGTACGAAGTTTCCCAGACGGCGCCGTACACCCTTCTGGCTCCGCTCTTCACGGTTACCTTCGGTGTCTGGCTGCTGGGAGACATGTTGACCGAGCGCATGATCATTGGTGGTTTGATCACGCTGGCAGGTGTGCTCATTATCTCCCTGCGTGAAAAAGAGTTTACCGAGCGGGTGACCCGGGGCGCATAAGGTAGAACGAATGGACATTGCCGGACGCTGGTCGCCCAACTTTGATACGCGCGCGGACAACCGGGCGCCGGATATGGTGGTTATTCACTACACCGGCATGGAGACGGCGGACGCCGCCCTTGAGCGCCTGCAGGACTCGGACGCCAAGGTCTCAGCGCACTACCTCATTGATGAAACAGGCAAAACCTTTGCACTGGTGCCGGAGTTTGAACGGGCCTGGCATGCCGGCGTGTCGTCATGGCATGGCGAGACGGATGTCAATTCCCTGTCCATCGGCATCGAGCTTGCGAACAAGGGGCATGAATTCGGCTATCCGGACTTTCCCGACGCCCAGATTGCGTCACTGATTGACCTCATGTCGGAGATATTCGGACGCTGGCCCATTGAGCCAAGCCGGGTTGTCGGTCATTCGGACGTGGCACCGGGCCGCAAGGCTGATCCGGGAGAAAAGTTCCCCTGGAAGACGCTGGCAGACGCGGGCTTTGCGCTCTGGGTTGATCCGGCGCCGCTTTTAGCAGGGCCGACGCTGGGGCCGGGGACAAGTGGGCCGGGTGTGCGGGATCTTCAGGCTGCTTTGTCACAGGCAGGCTATGCCATTGAAACAGACGGTACGTTTGGGGATGTGACCCGCGACGTCGTGACGGCGTTCCAGCGCCGTCAGCGGCCCGAGAGTGTGGACGGCATCGCCGACCTTTCCACCCTCAAGACGCTGGCGGCCTTTCTGGAAGTGCTTAAATCTCCGTCTACGGAATAAGTAGCACGCGACCGAATGCCTTGCGGCTTTCGATGTGCTCATGCGCCGCCGCGGCATCTTTCAGGGCGTACTCGCTGTCGATCACGACTTTTAGCTCACCCTTTGCAACCGCTTCGAGATGCGTTGCCACAAGGATGTGCATCCGGTCAGTGAAGATTTCCGCACCCTGGAACACGCCGGTGATCGACCGGTTGCCTTCGCGCAGGGTCGACAGATCAAACTTGATGAATTCGCGGCCTGCGTCGCCCACGGTGGAGACCCGTCCGCGATAGCCCAGAGCATAGATGCTCTGCTGTAGGGTGGGGCCGCCGACGGGGTCGACAACGACATCCACACCTCTGCCATCGGTCAGCTTCTTGGACTCTTCCACCAGGTCCTGCTCGACATAATTGATGCCGTGGTCGAGACCCAGGTCCTTTAGCTTTTCGAGCTTGGCTTGCGACGACGCCGTGGCGATCACGGTGGCACCGGCCCGTTTGGCGAGCTGGATGGCGGCGATGCCGACGGCGCTGGCGCCAGCCTGAATGAGCGCCGTCTCGCCTGATTTGAGGCGGCCGAACTCGAACAGGCAGTCATCTGCGGTGCCGAAGGGGATGGGCACAGCAGAAGCCTGCTTCATGTCCATGCCCTTGGGAATTTTCCAGGCGGTCTGCGGCAGGGTCAGGCGCTTTTCTGCGTGGCTACCATGGAAGTTGATGCAGACAACTTCGTCGCCGGGGGTAAAGCCTGAGACGTTCTTGCCGACTTCGAGCACCACGCCGGCGGACTGATAACCGACAATGTGCGGACTGGCAGCAAGGTCACCGCGCAGGCGGTTCAGCGTGTCGCCGCCTTCAATGGAGATGACCTTGTTTTCGACAAGAATGCCGTCGTCGAACATCTCGGGGTCGGGCACGTCTTCATATTTGAGGACGGAGGGTGGGCCGTTTTCGTAATAGACCGCAGCTTTCATGACGGGCGTTTCCTGGCAATTAGTTGTCTTGTTGGCATTGGACATTTTTTTGGCTTAGGGATATCGGATAGTGTTCATGTACTGCCATGTCCTGATTGGCCTAACTGTGAGTTATCAGAGCATCTAGTGCATGCGTGACTACATCTTCATCGATAGCGGAAAACTTTCATCACTTTATGATCAGATTGATTCACGCGTACACGAGCCTCAAGAGTCTCAGAGCAGCTTCGAATTGTCGCTGACAGGGCCAAAGTACAGTTACAAAAAGAATTATGGACCGTCGTCTGTCACCGACCACCAAAAGATCGACCAGCTAACTAACTACTTGTCACATTCGGGAAGACTCTCAGGAGAGCGCCCGTTTCGAGTTTCACACCGGGATTTCAACGGTGCTCTGCCAGAGTTTGTTCTGGAGCAATGCACAGCCACGAAAGTGGTGATTCCAGCGCGTTACCGGATGGACATAGAAGGTCTTAGGCATCTATCGATCTGGATTTCTGACCCGCTGCATGGTTTTGAAGAGAGTGTTGGTGATGAATGGGATTTTTGCGGCACATTTCTGTATTTGACAGAAGTGCATTTGGACGCGGATTTAGTCTTGCCCATTATGTCGGGGTGTTCTGCACTTCAATTCATCTACAATCAGGCAACCGGACGTGACCTCTTGACCACAGATCCATATGAGCGTCTCGGGCGTGGTAGTAGTCTCCATCCTATACAAAAGTTGGAAAGTCTCGGGGGGATAGTCGGAGATGCCCGCACGATTGAGTGCCTCTATCGCCCTCGCTACATGATTGATGAGCAAAGGTTTTCGAAGTTGGGTAGCCAGCACCGGGTCAATGATATGGTGGCCTATCCGATTTACATCGCTGAGATCATTTAGCTGCTTACTTTGATCGCATAGCAGTCTATCTTCTGCTGCGTCAGATGGCCGGATGGCCGCTGGTCTGCTTGCAGACTGGAGGAAAGTCCGGGCTCCACGGAAGCACGGTGCCGGATAACGTCCGGCGGGGGTGACCCCAGGGAAAGTGCCACAGAAAGCAAACCGCCTTCTCATGAAGGTAAGGGTGAAAGGGTGCGGTAAGAGCGCACCGCGCGGCTGGTAACAGGCGCGGCACGGTAAACCCCACCGGGAGCAAGACCGAATAGGGATGGCGGATGGCCTGTTTCCGGGTTGCCGTCCGGGTTGGTTGCACCAGGCGTCTGGCAACAGGCGTCGCAGATGAATGGCCATCTATCGCGGCCGGTTCGCCGGTCGCGGGGACAGAACCCGGCTTACAGGCCATCTGGCGCGCATATCCGTCACGATTATCCGCTGTTTTGAGGGCCGGACCGGCCAAAATCACCGTTTGTGTGAATTTGGTTCGCGTCCCGTACGCGCCTGTCTGTCAGGGGCTCGGTGTCTGAGGCGCTGGTTTGTTCCTATTACGTTCGTGTTTCGGTTTACGAAGTCTTAAAGACTAAGAATAACAATCACTTAAAGCGTTAACACTTTGGACCTCTAAGTCCCTGAAATGTCTCGCTGAGACCCTTTGAAACCCTACCGTTTCGTTGACGCCCAGTTAATCCCATGATATCCCATGATGTCCCAAATCACTCTTGGGGCAGCCCGTCTTCGGCCCTGTATCTGGCCGGTTTCGGGCATGTGTGAGGGGAGTGCTGCCGGTCCTGTGTGTCCCGGCAGCTGTTTCAGGGGGCTTTGGCAGTGGCGTTGTTCGTCTCGACCTATGAGAACAAGGTCGACAAGAAGGGCCGGGTTTCGGTGCCTGCGGTGTTCCGCAAGGCGCTGGAAGGCGAGGCCTTTGACGGCATCTACTGCTTTGAATCCCTCTCCAAGCCCTGCATTCAGGGGGGCGGCCAGAGCTATATCGAGATGCTCCAGTCCGCCATCGAACAGGTTTTTGACCCGCTCAGCGACGACCAGGACGATTTCGCCACCACGCTTCTGTCCGGCTCTACCCCGCTGGCGCTGGATGTGGACGGGCGCGTCACCCTCACCAAGGAGTTGATCGAGACCGGTGGCTTCGGCGAGACGGTCATGTTCGTGGGCATGGGCGACAGTTTTGAGATCTGGGAGCCCAAGGCGTTCAAGGCGCACCGTGCACAGGCGCGCCGACGCGCCGCCGAGAAGCGCGCCCTGCTGTTGCGCCCGCGCGCTCCGACCGCCGCGGCTGACACTGGGGGTGCGTCATGAGCGATCATGCAACCCCGCTTGAAAACGAACCGCATATCCCGGTGATGCTGGATCAGGTGCTCGCCGCGCTTGAGCCGCGCGACGGGGGCATCTATGTGGACGGCACATTCGGCAATGGCGGCTATACGCGTGGACTGCTTGATGCCGGGGAAACCCAGGTCATCGGTGTCGACCGGGACCCCAATGCCATCAAGGCCGGGCAGGTACTTGTGGATGAAGCTGCCGGCCGGCTGACGCTGGTCATGGGGTGTTTCGGGGACATGGATGCGCTGGTTCCGCCTGTGCTTGACGGCATGGATGTGCAGGCGCCGGACGGCATTGCGCTGGACCTGGGTGTGTCGTCCATGCAGCTGGATCAGGCTGAGCGTGGCTTCTCGTTCCGCCAGGATGGTCCCCTCGACATGCGCATGGATGCAGGCGCGGGCGACAGCCCCAGCGCTGCGGATGTGGTGAATTCCTATGACGCGCGCGATCTGTCGCAGATATTCAAGGTGCTGGGCGAAGAGCGTCACGCCAAGCGGGTGGCCAATGCCATTGTCCGTCGCCGCGAGGACGCGCCCTTCGAGCGGACCGCTGATCTTGCGGATGTCGTGGCGCGGGCCATCGGCGGCAAACCGCAACGCATCCACCCGGCGACGCGCGTGTTCCAGGCGTTGCGCATCTATGTGAATGACGAGTTGGGCGAACTGGCGCGCGGACTGATCGCGGCTGAAAAGCTTCTGGCAGAGGGCGGCCGTCTGGCGGTGGTCTCTTTCCATTCTCTCGAAGACCGGGTGGTGAAGCGGTTTTTTGCGTCCCGCTCAGGCGCCGTCTCCAACCCATCACGCCACATGCCCGAGGCACAGGCTGGCCCGGCACCATCCTTCAAGCTGCTCTCGCGCAAGGCGCAGGAGCCGACCGACGACGAGATTGACCGCAATCCGCGTGCCCGTTCTGCAAAGCTCCGGTCTGTCGAGCGCACTGCCGCGCCGATGCATGTGGTTGATGCGAGCGACGCGGGTATGCATGCCCTCGGCCTCCCACGCATGATGGCAGGGGCGCTCGATGGGCGGGCTGCCGCAGGAGGTGCCTCATGATGCGTGTCATCAACACGGCTGCGATCATGATCACGCTGGCGCTCGCCTTTGCGCTCTATCACATCAAGTACGAAACGCAGGCAGAACAGAAAACCATCCACAGTCTGACCGCTGAGCTTTCTGTCGAGCAGGACGCCATTCAGGTGTTGCGGGCTGAGTGGAGCCTGCTCAACCAGCCTGAACGCCTGGAAGAGCTTGTGAAGCGGCACACCCAGCTGCAGCCGCTGGCACCGGCGCAGATCGTCACCATGGCTGATCTGCCGTCGCGCCCCAAGGCACTGCCCGGGCTTGAATCAGACCCATTGCTTGGAGGTTATGCCGGTGTCGGCGGCATGACCGGGCCGGACATTCAGTGATGGGGCGGGGGCAATGACACTCTCAACGGGTAACAGCGGCTGGGTCACGATTGATCTTGATCGCGCCGCACCAACCGGGCCAAAGCGTACCGCACGACCGGATGACGACGCGCCTCAGGGCTTTGAAGTGCTGGAACTGGAGTTCACCGGCACGAGGGCTCAGGCGGTCGAAAACGGCCGCAACCGGATGGCACTTCTGGCGGCCTGCTTCCTGGCCGCCTTCGTCATTCTTGGGCTGCGTGTTCTTGAGCTGACCCTGACCGATGCGCCGAAGATGATCGCGCGCACGGCACCTGTCGAAACCGGGCCTGTTCATCGTACGTCGATCACGGATCGCAGGGGCAATATGCTGGCGACGGACGTCATCGTGCCGTCGCTATATGTGGATGCCCGCAAGGTTATTGAACCGGCTGCAACAGCGGATGCGCTGCTGACAGTGCTGCCGGAGCTGAACCGGCAGAAACTCCTCACACAGCTCAACAGCGGCCGGGCGTTTCAGTGGATCAAGCGTCAGTTGGGCCCGCGCCAGCAGGCGGCGGTCCACGCGCTTGGTCTTCCCGGCATCAGCTTCAAGCGTGAGCCCATGCGCGTTTACCCCAAGGGGACCTCCGCGGCGCATGTGCTTGGTTATGTGGACCGCGACAACACAGGCATCGCCGGCATTGAGCGCGGGCTTGATGAAATGATCCGTCAGGCGGACGAATACGCGGACGCAAAACCCGTCGTCCTGTCACTCGACATGGGCGTCCAGCATGCGGTGGAAGAAGAGCTGGCTGCCGCCATGCAGACTTTCAGTGCCAAGAGTGCCGCAGGGGTCGTGCTTGATGTGCACACCGGCGAAGTGCGGGCGCTGGCGTCCCTGCCGGACTATGATCCCAACAAGCCGATGGCCTCCGATGCCACGGCGCGGTTCAACACGGCGACCCGGGCCGTCTATGAAATGGGCTCGACCTTCAAAGTCTTTACGGCGGCCATCGCGCTGGATGCGGGCGCAGCGTCGCTCACAACCCGTTATGACGCGCGTCAGCCATTGAAAGTCGCCGGGCATACCATTCACGACTATCACGCTGAAGAGCGCTGGCTGTCGGTGCCTGAGGTCGTCATGCATTCGTCCAATATCGGCACGGCCAAGATGGCCATGGATGTTGGTGTTGGTCAGCATAAGGAATATCTGTCCCGTCTGGGTCTGCTCGACCGCCCGGTGCTGGAAATCCCCGAGGTCGCCCAGCCGTTGAAGCCGCGTCAATGGCACGAAGTCGAGACCATGACGATTTCCTTCGGGCACGGTCTGGCGGTATCGCCCCTGCAGCTTGCAGCGGCGGGGTCTGCCATTGCCAATGGGGGTTTTCGGGTTTCGCCGACGCTTCTGGCGATGCGCGACCGAGAGCCCGTCCGCGAGCGTGTTCTCAAGACGAAGACGGCCAATGATGTGGTCGACCTGATGCGTCTGGTGGTGTCTGAAGGTACCGGCAGCAAGGCGGATGTGCCTGGCTATGAAGTGGCCGGCAAGACTGGCACGGCTGAAAAGCCCGGACGCGGCGGCTACAGCAAGGACCGTCTGGTCACGTCTTTCCTCTCGGTTTTCCCGGCCTCTGCTCCTGAATATCTCGTGCTGGTTCTGCTGGATGAGCCGCAAGCCACTAAGGACACTTTTGGGTTTGCCACCGCCGGCTGGAATGCCGCGCCAACGGCGGGCAATGTCATTCGCCGGGTCGCCCCGATCCTGGGTGTGCGACCGGTGCCGTCCCAGCTGCCCGGTCGCACGGTCGTTGAAGCCGGACTGGTGAGGTAGCGCGATGGATCTGGCTCATCTCCTCGGCGCACGTGTGGCCATCCCGCAAGGGGCGGGCACGGTTGAGATAACAGGCCTGACAGAGGACAGCCGACAGGTTCGTCCCGGCTATCTGTTCGCGGCACTTGCGGGCACACAGGTCGATGGCTCAGCGTTTATCCAGGATGCCTGCGAGAAGGGTGCCGCCGCCATTCTGGCGCTGCCGGATACTGATCTGCCGCCGGACTATCCAAACGTAGTTCTTATTCCGGACCGCAACCCGCGCCGGCGGTTCGCGCTAGCGGCTGCGAACTTCTATCACGCGCAGCCACAGACCGCGGTCGCCATGACAGGCACCAACGGCAAGACGTCTGTCGCTTCTTTCGTCCGGCAGATCTGGGATCAGCTGGGGATACCGGCTGCCTCCATCGGCACGCTGGGCGTCATGACTGCGACGGAGACCCGCAAGCTCATTCATACAACGCCGGATACGGTTACGCTTCATGCCGCGCTCGCTGATCTGGCGGCTGAAGGCATTCAGGCTGTGGCCGTTGAGGCATCCAGCCATGGTCTGGTGCAGCACCGCATGGATGGTGTGGAACTAAAGGCCGCGGGGTTCACGAATATCAGCCGCGACCACATGGACTATCACAAGACCTTTGAGGACTATGCCTACGCCAAGATGCGGCTGTTCGGCGAAGTACTTCCCCCCGGTGGTGTTGCCGTTCTCAATGCGGATGCGCCGCTGTCTAAGGAGATCGCAGCCGTATGCTGGGCGCGGGCGCAAAAGGTGATATCCGTCGGTCTTGAGGGGGAGACGTTCAAGCTTGACCGTCTCGAGCCCACAGCACACGGCCAGAACATGACCGTGCTGCATGACGGCCGCCCGCACCAAATTCACCTGCCGCTTGTGGGTGACTTTCAGGCATCCAATGCGTTGGTGGCGGCAGGGCTTGTTGTCGCCACGGGTGCAAAGGCCGACGATGCGCTGGCAACACTGTCTTCCCTTGAGGGCGCGGCGGGCCGGCTTGAAATGATGGGAACGGCTGCCTCGGGCGCTGTGGCCTATGTGGATTACGCGCACACACCGGACGCGCTTGAGACGGCGATCACTGCGCTGCGGCCGCATACTGCCGGGCGGCTCGTTGTGGTGTTTGGCTGTGGCGGCGACCGAGATCAGGGCAAGCGTCCCCAGATGGGGGAGATTGCCACGCGTCTGGCGGATGCGGCTGTGGTCACTGACGACAACCCGCGCTCCGAAGACCCGGCCGCCATCCGGGCGCAGATCATGGCTGCCGCGCCCGGTGCCAGGGAGATTGGCGACCGGGCGGAGGCAATTCGCGCCGGGCTTGCCGGTCTGGGCGACGGCGATGTTCTGCTGGTGGCCGGCAAGGGTCATGAAACCGGCCAGATTGTGGGTGATGAGGTGCGTCCGTTTGATGACCGCGCGCAGGTGAAGGCCGTGCTGCAAGACATCGGGGAGGGTGCGTAACACTCATGACCGCTGCTCAACCGCTCTGGACTGCGCAGGATGCCGCCTTGGCCATGGCTGCGCCCCTGAAGGGGCGCGCCGACTGGGAGGCTCACGGGGTCTCCATTGATACAAGAACGCTTCAGCCCGGAGACCTGTTCTTTGCGTTGCTGGGCGAGGGCAATGACGGCCACGACTATGTTGCCCAGGCGCTGGAAAAAGGTGCGGCCTGTGCGGTGGTCTCGCGCACGGTCGACGGGCTGGACGCGGACGCACCACTCATTGAAGTTGACGATACGCTCAAGGCGATGGAGCGTCTTGGTCTTGCGGCACGGGCGCGCGGCAAGGCGCGCATCTGCGCGGTCACGGGGTCCGTGGGCAAGACCGGCACCAAGGAAGGCCTGCTCCACATGTTGAGCAGGCAGGGCAAGACCCATGCATCGGTGGCGTCCTACAACAATCACATCGGTGTGCCGCTCACCCTGGCGCGCATGCCGGCGGATGCGGTCTACGGCATCTTCGAAATCGGCATGAACCACGCCAATGAGATTGCGCCGCTGGTCAGGATGGTGCGCCCGGAGGCCGCGATCATCACGACCGTGGAAGCCGTGCACATCGAGAACTTCAATTCTGTTGAAGAGATCGCAGACGCTAAGGGCGAGATTTTTGAAGGCCTTCAGCCCGGCGGTACCGCGATACTCAACCGGGACAACCCCCATTTCGAACGCCTGAAGACACGGGCGCTTTCATGCGGCGCAGGCGACATCATTGCCTTTGGCAAGCACGAGATGGCGGATGCGCGTGTGACGCGCATGTCGCTGAAGCCGGATGCATCTTATGTGACCGCAACCATCTGCCGCCATGACATGACCTACAAGCTGGGCGTCCCCGGTGAACACATCGTCATGAACTCGCTGGCGATGCTGGCATGCGTGCATGTGCTTGGGGCCGACCTTGCACTGGCCGGACTGGCGCTCGGTGAGTTGCTGCCACCGGAAGGCCGCGGCAGCCGGATCGAAGTCGAGCTTTCACGCGGGACCTTCCTCATCATCGATGAGAGCTACAACGCCAATCCCACCTCCATGGCGGCGGTCATGCAGGCGCTTGGAAACACACCCGCCGGATCCCGCGGACGCCGTATCGCAGTTCTGGGTGACATGCTTGAGCTGGGCGACCACGCAGCGAAGGCGCATGCGGGTCTTCAGGAGGCCATCGTCGAGAACGACATTGATCTGGTGTTTGCCTGCGGCCCCCTGATGGAAAACCTTTGGGACGCGCTGCCAACAGGCCTGCGGGGTGCCTATGCGGATACGTCGGAGGAACTGGCAGCCCGCGTCGCGGACGAGGTGTCCGCGGGGGATGTCATCATGATCAAGGGATCTCTGGGAAGCCGCATGGCGCGGGTGCTTGATGCCCTCAAGGCATTGGGCCCGGTGGCGGACAAAACAAACAAGAACAACAATGAGGAGCTGGTCTGATGCTTCATATGCTGTTTGCCGATCTTGCGGATCAGGTCTCCATCTTCAATGTGTTCCGGTACATCACGTTCCGCACCGGCGGGGCAACAATGACCGCGCTGCTTGTTGCATTCATTCTCGGACCGGCTTTCATCCGCTGGCTGAAGAAAAAGCAGAAACAGGGACAGCCGATCCGTGAGGACGGTCCGCAAAGCCATATCGTTGCCAAGGCCGGGACGCCGACCATGGGCGGTGGGTTGATCCTGATGTCGATAGTGGTTGCCACGCTGTTGTGGGCGGACCTGACCAACGGATATGTGTGGGCGGTTCTGGGTGTCACCGTCGGCTTTGGCCTTGTGGGTTTTGCGGATGACTATCGCAAGGTCACCCGCTCCAGCCATGCAGGCGTGTCCGGTCGGGTCCGGCTTGGCATTGAGTTCGTCATCGCCTTCATTGCTGTCTACTTCATGATGCAGCTGTCCAGCGGAGAGCTTGGCGGCGCCATCGCATTGCCGTTCTTCAAGGATGTGCTGATCCAGCTTGGCCTGTTCTACATCGTGTTCGGCGGTCTGGTGATTGTGGGCGCATCAAATGCCGTTAATCTCACTGACGGTCTGGATGGTCTGGCCATTGTGCCGGTGATGATTGCGGCGGCGAGTTTTGGTCTCATTGCCTACCTCATCGGTAACGCGGTCTTTTCCGACTATCTGCAGATTCACTTTGTTCTCGGTACCGGCGAGCTTGCGATTATCTGCGGGGCCATCATCGGCGCCGGGCTGGGCTTTTTGTGGTTCAACGCGCCTCCGGCCATGGTGTTCATGGGCGACACCGGATCGCTGGCGCTGGGCGGTGCCATCGGGTCCATGGCGGTTGCCACCAAGCATGAGCTGGTGCTGGTCATTATCGGCGGTCTGTTCGTGGTCGAGGCCCTGTCAGTTATTGTGCAGGTGGCCTCCTTCAAGCTCACGGGCAAGCGCGTCTTCAAGATGGCGCCGATCCATCACCATTTTGAACAACTCGGCTGGGCAGAGCCCACCATCGTTATCCGTTTTTGGATCGTCGCCATCATTCTGGCGATGATCGGTCTGTCCACATTGAAGCTGCGCTAGAAGGTCACCGGTTCCCCCGTCATGATTCCCGTTCCCGGTTTTGAAGCAAAACGCGTTGCCATGTTCGGCCTTGGCCGGACAGGGCTCGGTGTTGCGCGCGCGCTGGAGGCGGGCGGGGCCACGGTTCTGTGCTGGGACGACGGCGAAGCGCGCCGGGCGGATGCCGCGGAAGCCGGGCTTCTGCTGGATGATCTGTATGCGGTTGACTGGTCCGGCATCGAAGCGCTGGTTCTCAGTCCCGGTGTTCCTCTCACCCATCCTGCACCGCATCCGCTGGTGCTGGCGGCAAAGGCGGCGGACGTACCGGTGATCGGCGACATGGAGCTGTTCCAGCGCGCGCTTGATGCGTCGGGCACGCGCGCGCGCATGGTTGCCGTAACAGGCACCAATGGAAAATCGACGACGACTGCTCTCATAGGCCATCTCATTCGCCAGGCCGGCGGGGATGCGCAGGTCGGCGGCAATATCGGCCGGGCGGTTCTTGATCTTGATCCGCCGGAAGACCAGACCGTCTATGTGATCGAGATTTCGTCCTATCAGCTTGATCTTGCGCCGGGTTTCCGGCCGGACGTGGCGGTTCTGCTCAACATCACGCCGGATCATCTGGACCGGCATGGATCGTTCGACAATTACGTCGCCATCAAGGATCGCATCTTCGCCAACCAGACCGGCCGGGGATATGCCATCTTCGGCATCGACAGCGAACCGGTCGCCAGGCTGTGCACTGCCCGCTGCGGTCAGCAGGCACCTGCGGGGTCTGATGAGGGCGGCCCGAAGGTCATCCCCGTCTCCACGAGGAAGGCGCTGGGCCGGGGCGTTTATGTTCTGGGCGGCAAGGTCTATCACTCGCGCTCGAGCCGGGTTGAGGAAGCTGCTGATCTCAACGGCATCGCCACACTGCAGGGTGCGCACAACTGGGAGAATGCGGCAGCCGCTTTCGCGGCCGTGCGGGTGCTCGGCATTGATCCTTCCAAGATTGCTGATGGCCTGCAGCGCTTTCCCGGGCTCGCACACCGCATGGAGCAGGTGGCTGACCTTGATGGTGTGCGGTTTGTCAATGACAGCAAGGCCACGAATGCGGATGCGGCTGCCCGGGCGCTGGATACTTATGACCGCATCTACTGGATTGCAGGTGGGGTGGCGAAAGCCGGTGGCATCGAGCCGCTGGCGGAGTACTTCCCGAAAATTGCAAAAGCCTATCTGATCGGAAAGGCGGCGCAGGACTTTGCCGCGACCGTGGAAGGGCGCGTCCGTCACACGCTTTCAGGCACCCTTGAGGAAGCTGTTACCCAGGCTGCCCATGATGCGTCCGGCGACAAGGACGCGGTCGTGCTGCTGTCACCGGCCTGCGCATCATTTGATCAGTTCCCGGATTTTGAAAAGCGCGGCGATGCCTTCCGGAATGCGGTCCGTGATCTCGTCAAGTCGTCCCCGGACGCCAAACAGGGCGGGGGGGCAGCGGCATGATCCGGCTGGCCCGCACAGACAGAAGCCCGGTCGCGCAATGGTGGTGGACTGTTGACCGCTGGACGCTGGCGGCGTTGGTTCTGCTGCTTGGTCTGGGCACGGTCATGTCACTTGCCGCAAGTCCGGCGGTGGCAACGCGTATCGGTCTTGATCCCTATCATTTCTTCTACCGGCACCTGACCTATCTGGTGCCGGCCATCGGCATCATGTTTGCCGTGTCCCTTCTCAGCCCCAGGGGTGTGCGGCGTCTGGCCTGCCTCATCTTTGCAGGCGCAATCGTCCTGATGGGGGCGACGCTTCTGATTGGTCCTGAGATCAAGGGTGCGACGCGCTGGCTCTATGTGGGGCCGCTCTCGCTACAGCCTTCCGAGTTTGCCAAGGCAGGGTTCGTTGTCGTCTGCGCCTGGATGTTCGCGGAAGGCAGCAACAAGCACTCTGCCATTCCCGGTAATCTGGTGGCCGCGGGCCTGTGGCTGGTCACGATCGGCATCCTCATCCTGCAGCCGGACTTCGGTCAGGCACTGCTGGTCACAGGAACATGGGGTGCCCTGTTTTTTCTGGCCGGCATTCCGTGGATATGGATCGCGCTTCTGGGCGGCCTTGCGGTGGGCGGGGCCTATGGCGCCTACATCATGATGCCGCATGTGGCGAGCCGCATTGACCGGTTCCTTGATCCTGCCTCCGGTGATACCTACCAGATCGATACCGCGCTGGATGCGTTTTCGCGCGGTGGCTTCCTGGGTATGGGGCCGGGTGAGGGGACGATCAAGCGCGTCCTGCCGGATGCGCATACGGACTACATCTTTGCTGTCACGGCGGAAGAGTTCGGCGCGCTGATGTGTCTTCTCGTTCTGGTCATTTTCGGATTTGTGGTCCTGCGGTCCTTTGCCCGGGTGATGGGTGAGACGGACAAGTTCGTGCAGCTGTCCGCCTGTGGTCTGGCTGTGCTGTTCGGCATTCAGTCGATCATCAATCTGGGCGTGAACCTCAATCTGTTGCCTGCCAAGGGCATGACGCTGCCATTTGTGTCCTATGGCGGCTCGTCACTCATCGCGCTGGCGATTTCCATGGGCATGCTGCTGTCGCTTACCCGCCGGCGGGTTGGCAGCCAGGCGGCTCTGACGGCGCGTCTTCTTCCAGGTCTGGGCTCATCGCGGCTGTCAGGAGGGATGGCATGACCGGCCCGATCGTCATTGCAGCCGGCGGCACCGGCGGCCATCTATTCCCCGGCCAGGCGCTTGCGCAGGAGCTTGTCCGGCGTGGACGCAGCATTGCGGTCATCACGGATGACCGAGTAGCAGGCGTCAAAACCCGTTTTCCGGACGCGGATGTCTTCTCTGTTCCATCAGCAACGCCGTCCGGCGCCGGTCTGGTTGGCATGGTCAGCTCGGTTGTTCCCATCGCCCGTGGCATCATGGCGTCCCGCAGGCTGCTGGCGAAGCTGGATGCAAGTGCTGTTATCGGGTTTGGCGGCTATCCAACGCTTCCGCCCTTGGTTGCAGCGCGGATGCGGGGTATCCCCACGGCAGTTCATGAGCAAAACGCGGTGCTGGGCCGGGTGAACCGGCTCATGGGCCCACGGGTCAACGCAATTGCCTCGACATTTGCCGAACCCAAATACCTTTCACCCAGGGACAGCTCGAAGCTTGCCCTGACCGGCAACCCCGTGCGTGACCAGATCATTGCCGTGGCTGACCGGGACTATGTGGCGAGTGATGATGCCAACGCGTTCAACCTGCTTGTCTTTGGTGGCAGTCAGGGTGCCCGGGTGATGAGTGACATCGTGCCCGACGCTGTTGCCAAGCTTCCTGATGCGTTGCGCGCGCGGCTGCGCGTTGTCCAGCAGGCCAGACCGGAGGATGTGGAGCGCGTGGCGGCTGCCTATGATGCCGCCGGTGTCGCGTGCAAAGTGGCCTCTTTCTTTGAAGACATGCATGAGCATATCGCTGCTGCCCATCTGGTCATTGCGCGGTCCGGTGCGTCGACAGTTACGGAACTTGCGGTCGTTGGGCGGCCGTCCTTCCTTGTACCGCTGCCCCATGCCATTGATCAGGACCAGCTCGCCAACGCACAGGTGCTGAGTGACGCAGGCGGGGCATGGCTGATGGTGCAGAAGCATTTTACCGCGCAGCATGTGGCTGACGAACTGACACATCTCATGACATCGCCGGACCAGCTGGTCACGGCTGCATCCTTTGCCAAATCCGTCGCCCGGCCTGATGCCGCAGCGCGACTGGCTGATCTAGTTGAGGCGCTCGCCTCGGGGAGTACGAACCAGTGAGCGACCTTGCCCGCACATTTGGAACCATTCACTTCGCCGGTATCGGCGGCATCGGCATGAGTGGTATCGCCGAAGTCATGCATAACCTTGGCTATACGGTGCAGGGGTCAGACCTGTCCGACAATGCCAATGTCAAACGGCTGCGTGATCTGGGCATTCATGTGTTCATCGGCCAGCGGGCGGAAAATCTTGAAGGAGCCGCCTGCATTGTCATTTCGTCTGCAGTGAAAGACGACAACGCTGAAGTCATTGCGGCACGTGAAGCAAAACTGCCGGTGGTGCGTCGTGCCGACATGCTGGCAGAACTCATGCGCCTCAAGAGCTGCGTGTCGATTGCCGGGACGCATGGAAAGACGACGACAACATCACTCGTATCGTCCCTGCTGGATGCTGCGGGCTTTGACCCGACCGTCATCAATGGCGGTATCATCAATGCCCACGGCACCAATGCTTATCTGGGGCAGGGCGACTGGATGGTGGTGGAGGCGGACGAGTCCGACGGGACCTTCATCAAGCTGCCGTCAACGGTAGCCGTCGTGACCAACATCGATCCTGAGCATCTGGATCACTATGGCGACTTTGACACGCTGCGAGACGCGTTCCGTTCCTTTGTGGAGCAGGTCCCGTTCTATGGCTTTGCGGTTCTGTGCATCGATCACCCTGAAGTGCAGGCGCTTCTGGGCCGCGTACGGGATCGCCGTGTGGTGACCTATGGTCTTAGTCCGCAGGCGGATGTCCGGGTTGTTGACCTTGATTTCGTTGACGGGCGCTCCGTCTTTTCAGTTGATCTGAGCGAGCGCGTGAAGGGTGAGGCGCGACGCATCGACGGGCTGGCGCTGCCCATGCCGGGTGAGCACAACGTCCTCAACTCTGCAGCGGCGATTACCGTTGCCCGCGAGATGGGCGTGCCTGATGAAAAGATCGTCGAGGGCCTGTCGCGGTTCGGCGGTGTGAAACGACGCTTCACACTGACGGGCACCTGGAATGGCGTTGCCATCTATGATGACTATGGCCATCACCCTGTCGAGATTTCTGCTGTGCTGGCTGCGGCGCGGTCAGCTGCCAGAGGCCGGATCATTGCTGTGGTGCAGCCGCATCGCTACACGCGTCTTCGGGATTTGTTTGAAGAGTTCTGCACCTGCTTCAACGATGCCGATCTGGTTGTTGTCGCGGATGTGTACCCTGCGGGCGAACAGCCCTTGGAAGGCTATTCGGCTGCGACCCTGACACAGGGGCTTATTGATCACGGCCACAAGAATGCTGTCCAGCTTTCGTCGCCGGATGATCTGCCGACGTTGATTGCCGCAGAAGCAAAAGACGGCGACATGGTTGTATTCCTTGGAGCTGGGAACATCACCCAGTGGGCCAATGCACTGCCGGGTGAACTGGAAGGCAAGGGGGGAACTGCATGACGCAGGCACAGCCCGTACCTTCCCTGATCGACCGACTGCCCGCCGTGCGCGGCTCCTACAAGGAGAACGCACCGCTGGCGCCGCTTACCTGGTTTCGTGTCGGCGGGTCGGCGGACGTCCTGTTCGTACCGGCCGATGCGGATGATCTTGCAGATTTTCTTGCTGGCTGCCCTGATGATGTGCCGGTGCTGGTGGTCGGTGTCGGGTCCAACCTTCTGGTGCGCGATGGTGGTGTTGAAGGTGTGGTCATTCGCCTTGGCTCCGGCTTCACATCCGTTGAGCGTGTGGGCGATACCCAGCTGCGCGCGGGCTGTGCCGTACCTGACATCATGCTGGCAAAGGCGGCGCTGGATGCCGGCCTCACGGGGCTTGAGTTCTATCGTGGCATCCCCGGTGCTTTGGGCGGCGCATTGCGAATGAATGCGGGTGCCTATGGCCGCGAGACCAAGGACGTTCTGATTGAGGCGGACGCTGTCACCCGCAAGGGCGAGCGCATCACGCTCACAAATGCCGACTTTGGATATACCTATCGGCACTCGGATGTAGCGGATGATCTGATTTTCATCTCGGCGCTGTTTCAGGCGGCTGCCGGTGACAAGGACGAGATCAAGGCGCGCATGGACGAGATCACGTCGTCCCGAGAAGACAGCCAGCCGGTCAAGAGCCGTACGGGCGGCTCCACATTCAAGAACCCCGGCGGGACAAATCCCGATGGGCCAAAGGCGTGGAAACTCATCGATGCAGCAGGTGGACGCGGGTTGAAGCGCGGTGGAGCGCAGGTATCCGAGCAGCACTGCAATTTCCTCATCAACACGGGGGATGCCACCGGCGCGGACCTTGAAGGTCTCGGTGAAGATGTCCGTGCCCGTGTGAAGGAGACAAGCGGCATAGAGCTTCAGTGGGAAATCAAACGGGTTGGCCGGGAGGCGCAGTCATGAGCGGCAGTGTTCCAAACCGGGCCGATACTCATGTTGCGGTCCTCATGGGCGGCTGGTCTGCGGAGCGGGACGTTTCGCTGTCGTCGGGCAGGGGCTGTTCGGCTGCGCTTCGGGATGCCGGCTTCACGGTGACGGATGTGGACGCAGGTCGCGACCTCGCCCAGGTGCTTGCGGATCTCAAACCCGATGTCGCGTTCAATGCGCTGCACGGCCCCTGGGGCGAGGACGGCTGCGTGCAGGGTCTGCTTGAAGTGATTGACCTTCCCTATACCCATTCCGGCGTGCTCGCGTCCGCACTGGCAATCGACAAACAGCGCGCCAAGCACCTGCTGGCGGGCACCGGCATGCCGGTTGCCGAAGGGCGTATCGTCACCCGTGAAGAAGCAGCATCAGCGCATGCGATGGATGTGCCCTATGTGATCAAGCCGCTTGATCAGGGCTCGTCGATCGGCGTCTTCATTGTGCGTGAAGGGGACAACCGCCCACCGGCTGAACTTTCCGACCCCAAATGGAACCTGGGCGAGAAGATGATGGTTGAGGCTTTTGTTGCAGGCCGGGAGTTCACCTGCGCCGTGATTGACGATGCCGCGCATGAGGTGATCGAGATAAAGCCGCGGACGGCCTTCTATGACTATGAAGCCAAATATGCGGAAGGCGGGTCTGAGCATCTGCTGCCCGCGCCGATTGATGACGGGCTGCGCCAGCGCATTCAGGACCTGTCCTTGATGGCGCATCGCGGCCTTGGCTGCCGGGGTGTGTCCCGGTCCGATTTTATTTTTGACGAGAAACGCAATCAGCCAGTGTTTCTTGAGGTCAACACGCAGCCGGGCATGACGCCGACGTCGCTCGTGCCGGAAATCGCGGCCCACAGCGGCATTGCGTTTCCTGAACTGGTTGCCTGGATGGTGGAGGATGCGTCATGCCGGCGGTAAAGAAATCCGGAGCCAGAAAGAAGGCGGGAACCGGGCGCAAGCCGGCAGCGCGGTCGCGGCGCGCCACGCCGTCACCCCGCAAGAACGGGTCGTTCCGTTCACCGCCCCGGACACAGAAATCATTCGGGCGGCGCGGCCAGGCGCCCACAGGGTTTGCTGCGCGTCTTGGTGCCATTTTGAATGCGGGGCGTCTGTTTGGCGCAACGGCACTGGTGCTTCTCACCCTGGCGCTCGGGTGGGGACTTTATGCCGGCGGACATATTGCGGCTTTCGGTGTTGCGGTTGTCGAGCAAAGCAAGTCCGGCATCGCGGCGCTTGGTCTACGGGTCGATGAAGTCACTGTTGAAGGACGCACCCGCACCCAGGCAACGGATGTGCTCACCGCGCTGGGCGCGACGCAGGGGCAGTTCATTTTTGATGTTGATCTGGCTGCCGCACGCGAGCGGCTTGAACGGCTTGAATGGGTGGAGCGGGCGACCGTCTCGCGCCATCTGCCTGGTACGGTACATGTTCACCTGATTGAGCGCGAACCCTATGCGGTGTGGCAGCGGGGTGGGCGCCTCTCCCTTGTTGACCGCTCCGGTCAACTGATCACGGACCACGATCTGTCTACCTTTGCTCACCTGCCGCTGGTCGTCGGCCACGGGGCCCATCGCAATGCATCTGCGCTGATGAAAGAACTGATGGCGAAGCCGGCGCTGGCCGCGCGCGTGCAGGCGGCGGTGCGTGTCTCTGACCGCCGCTGGAACCTGAAACTGCAAAACGGCATCGAGGTTCGGCTGCCTGCCCGTGGCATTTCTGACTCACTTAGAAAATTGGTGCGCATGGACGCGAAAAACGGCGTTCTTTCGCGAAATATCCGCGCTGTAGACCTGCGCGTTCCTGGACGAATCACTATACTTGTTGATTCGGAGTCAGCGGCGCAGAGACGCGCCACATTCCAGGCGCGTTCGGAAGAGGGGGGGCGCGACGCATGAACGTAATCACGCTGCCCACTCATACGCGGGGGGGCGATTCAGTTCACTCGAAAGCGCGGGGCAAGTCACCCCAGCGTGGCAGCGGACGTCATGCAAACCGTGGCGGCATCGTTGCCGCCCTGGATATCGGCACCTCAAAAATCACCTGTTTCATTGCCCGCGTGGATGCCGCGTCGGAAGCAAACTCCGCCCCGCCAGTGCGCGTGATCGGCATCGGCCAGAAAGTGTCGCGCGGGGTACGCGCCGGCGCTGTCGTGGACATGGATCTGGCTGAAGAGGCCATCCGCGCTGCAGTCGATCAGGCGGAACGCATGGCGGGCATGACCGTCAATGATGTGCTTGTGACGGCCTCTGCCGGGACACCGCGCAGTCACCGGCTGTCCGTGCGTGTCGCCATTGGTGGTCAGGAAGTCAGTTCCGATGATCTGTCGCGCGTGCTGAAGCACGGGCAGACCCATTGTGTCACCGACGACCAGGCGGTCATGCATGCCATACCGGTTGGGTACACCATTGACGGTAGTCCGCGTATCGCGGACCCGATCGGCATGTTCGGTGACCGGCTGGGCGTCGACATGCATGTCGTCTCCGCCGCGCCGGGGCCGCTGCGCAATCTGCTGGTGTGTGTCGAGCGATGCCATCTCAATCCGGTCGGGGTCGTCTGTTCCCCTTATGCCAGCGGGCTTTCATCGCTGGTGGAAGATGAGATCGATCTTGGCGTCGTGTGCATCGACATGGGTGGCGGCACCACCTCCATTTCCGCTTTCGTTGAAGGCAGCCTTTTGCACGTCGACGTGCTTCCGGTCGGCGGCCAGCATGTGACGAATGACATTGCGCGGGGTCTCTCAACGCCGCTGGCGCATGCGGAACGCATGAAGACGCTTTACGGGTCAGCTCTTGCCAGCCCGTCTGACGAGCGCGAGATGATTGATGTGCCGCAGGTCGGTGAAGACACAGGCGATGCGGCGAACCATATCCCCCGGTCCATGCTCACAGGCATCATTCAGCCGCGTGTTGAAGAAACGCTTGAGCTGGTGCGTGACCGGCTTACGGCATCGGGTATCGGCAGCATGGTGGGGCGGCGCGTCGTGCTCACCGGCGGTGCCAGCCAGTTGACCGGCCTGCGCGACATTGCAGCCCGCGTGCTCGACAAGCAGGTGCGCCTCGGGCGCCCGTTGCGGGTGGCGGGACTTGCTGAAGCGACAGGTGGTCCGGCCTTTTCTGCCTGCGCCGGTTTGCTGCTTTATGCGCGCGGCCATCAGGCTGAATTGGCAACACCACAGATGTTTGAAGACGACGCCGCCCTTGCGGACGGCACAACAGGACGCTTCTCGAAAATCGGGAGGTGGCTGAAGGAGAATTTCTAAATTTGTTCAAACGGTTCATCGGCAGGCGGACCATTTTGAACTAACGTATGACTTAGGCGAATCACGTAAAGCTGACAAAGATCAGTTGCGTATCAAGCAAAGCCGGAATGAGGTCCTAGAAAGGGTCCGTCCAGGTGGCGCACATCAACAGTGAGGCCGAGCGGAAACAAAGCGTTTTTAAAACGCATCCAATGGAGGCCCTCCAATGACGATCAATCTCTCGGTCCCCGAACAGACCGAACTGAAACCTAGAATTACTGTCTTCGGCGTCGGTGGCGCCGGTGGCAACGGCGTGAACAACATGATCGAGTCCGGCCTTGAAGGCGTGGACTTTGTTGTCGCCAATACAGATGCCCAGGCGCTGTCCCAGTCGCTGGCGGATCGCCGTATCCAGATGGGGACGGCCATCACGCAGGGGCTTGGTGCAGGCTCGCGCCCGCAGGTGGGTGAAGCGGCTGCTGATGAAGCGCTGGACGAGATCGTTCAGCACCTGACCGGCTGCCACATGGCATTCATCACAGCTGGTATGGGCGGCGGCACCGGCACAGGTGGTGCGCCTGTTATCGCCCGCGCGGCGCGCGAAATGGGAATCCTGACAGTTGGTGTGGTGACTAAGCCGTTCCAGTTTGAAGGCAGCCGCCGTATGCGCATTGCGGATGAAGGTATTGAGGAGCTGCAGCGCTACGTTGATACGCTGATCGTGATTCCCAATCAGAACCTGTTCCGTGTTGCCAATGAAAAGACAACCTTCGCTGACGCGTTCAGCATGGCGGATGAAGTGCTGCACTCCGGTGTTGCAGGCATCACCGACCTCATGGTGCGCCCGGGCCTGATCAATCTTGACTTTGCCGACGTGCGCACGGTCATGAACGAGATGGGCAAGGCGATGATGGGGACGGGCGAAGCGTCAGGCGAGACCCGTGCCATCGAGTCCGCTGAAGCCGCGATTTCCAACCCGCTTCTGGACGAAGTGTCCATGAAGGGCGCGCGCGGTGTCCTCATTAACATCACCGGCGGTATGGACATGACGCTGTATGAAGTTGATGAAGCAGCCAACCGCATCCGTGAGGAAGTTGATCCCGACGCCAACATCATTGTCGGTTCGACCTTTGACACAGCCCTTGACGGGTCCATGCGTGTCTCCGTCGTGGCAACCGGCATTGACTGTGAAGCAGCCGCTGAAGAGGCGCCGGTCACGCAGCGTGCCGCTGAACCGGTTCGCGGCTTCCGTCTCAAGAGCCAGCAGGCTGAAACGGATACGGCAGCAAATGATGCAGCGGCCACGCCGCCTGCAGCAGCTGCGGCAGACGCAGCCTATATGACACCACTTCCGCCGCTCGATGACAGCATTGATCCGGCTGAGTATGAAGCTGAGGTCATCATTCACAAGCCGCAGCCGGATGTGGCGGCGGAAGCTGAAACAGCTCCTGCTGCTGTTGCCGACAGTGCGCCTGTGGCTGCGGAACCGGCTCCACGGGGTGCGGTTGTGGCCCGTGAGGAAGGGGCAGCCTATATCGCACCTGAAGCACGCCGCATGCAGGCCAAGCCGCGCAAGAAGGCGCCGGGGTTCTTTGAGCGGATCACCGGCGCATCCCGTGCCCGTGATGAGAACGCAGACCGGGGCGCTGCAACGCCACTCCGGCCAGCAGCCCGGCAGGCTGCCCAGCCGCCGGCACGGACCGAGCCGCGCATGACACCACGTCCTGTGGCTAACCCCGCCGCCGACACGCCGCAACGTGCGGCACCGGTTCAGCAGGCAGCGCCTGTTCGTGAACTGGCACCGGAGCCGGTGGAAGAAGAACAGCTGGAAATTCCGGCGTTCCTGCGCCGGCAGGCCAACTAGCGACGACAGGTGCCGGTGGCGCCCGGCGCCTCCGGACCCAGACTACTGTTTCCGTTACGCAGGCGGGCTCTGTCTCAGAAGAGACAGAGCCCGTTTGCTTTTTGAGGCCGATGGTGCCGGCAGCGCAAGGGCCTGATCAGGCCACCTGCTGATCAAATTCGGAGCGGATTGACTCCAGCGTATCGGTCAGCCGTGTTTCAAGCTCGTTGACAGCACTCATGACGGCACTGGATTCACTCCGAACGGTCTGCGAACTGGTGCGGCTGCTTTCGATTGATTGCGACACCCGATGGATGGACTCTGTCACGCTCTGTGTGCCCGTTGCGGCTTCGGTAATGTTGCGCGAGATTTCCTGCGTGGTGGCACCCTGTTCCTCAACCGCCGATGCAATCGCGGAGGCGACCTGGCTCACTTCGCCGATGGTGCTGGTGATGCTTTCAATCATCGAGACTGCGCCGCTTGTGGCTGACTGGATGGACTGGATCTGTCCACCAATCTGGTCGGTTGCCTTGGCGGTCTGCGATGCCAGTGTTTTCACCTCTGAGGCCACGACGGCAAACCCTTTGCCGGATTCGCCGGCGCGTGCCGCTTCGATGGTGGCGTTCAGCGCCAGAAGGTTGGTCTGATCCGCAATGTCGGTGATCATCGCGATGACCTGCCCGATTTTCTGGGCGGCTTCGCTGAGGCCGAGAATTTGAGCCTGGGCCTCGTCAGACTGGGACTTGGCCTTGTCTGCCACGGTGGCCGACTGGCTCGACTGTGCGGCCACTTCCTGAATGGCCATGACCATTTCTTCGGTGGCAGATGACACGGACTGGACGTTGACGGTCGCTTCTTCGGCGGCGGCTGCCACGGCTGTGTTTTCGTCCATGACGGAGGAATTGAGCTGATCCAGTGTGTCCACGGCACCGGTCATGGTGCTGGTGTTCTGCTGCAACGAGCGGATGGTGCCCTGGAGTGTTTCGCTGATTGTTTCCGTCATTTTCAGGACGGTCTCGCGGGTCTTTTGTTCGGCTTCCTGTTCGAGCTTCTTCTGGCGCTCCGCGAGGTCCTTGCGTTCGATGATCTGCAGGCGGAATTTCTCCATCGCCCGGGCCAGCATGCCGACTTCATCCTTAGACTTGGCATTGATGATAATGTCGGTGTTTCCTGCCGCCAACTGGTCCACATTCTTGAGCATTGCTGCAAGTGGCTTTGTGGTTACACGGGCGATGGCAATGCCAACAAGTGTCAGAACACCCATTCCGACCAGACCGGCAATCCAGATAATTGCCTCTGCCTGATGTTCATGCTCAAGCGCTGTACGGGCTGACTGGAGCGTGAAATCATTCAGTTCAAGCAGCAGCTCTTCAACCGCATGGTCAAGCTTGTCTTCTTCCTCGTGGATCGTGATAGCCAAGTCGTCCGCGGTGTAGAGATCACCTTTGCTCAGCGCGTCAAACAGCTCATGTGCATGTTCTTCAAAGGTCTTGTGCTCCACTTCGACCATCTTGAGAACACTCAGGACGTGGGTGAATTCGGCACGTGCTTCTTCGGTATGCGCCACGTCGATGGCGTGTTCAGCGAGCTCCTCGCCTTCCAGGATTTCGGCGTTGATCTTTGTTGAGAGCTTGTTGAAATAAGCGATGTTCTTGTCCAGGACCTCGCGTTCCACATGACCTGAATCCAAGGCGTAGCCGGCGGCCAATGCCCGCTCAACGGCAATAGCCTGCTCAAGCTGGTGGATGGTGATCTTGGTCACCATTGACGTCAGAGGGATGTCCTCTTCGGTGATTTCGGTGATTTCCGTGCCGATTGCCGCGATCTGCATGTTCGCGAACACAATGACCGCGGCCATGATGATGGCGCTTGCAGCGGTAAAGACTGCCATTTTTAGTTGCAGTGTCAGGTTCTGAAAAAAGCTCAGCACGATCGTCGACCCCAGATATTCGTATTGCCCGGGGGAATAATCCACGCATTTTACTAAAGTTTAGTTGCGGGAAATTTTCTCGCATAGATTGTGTGGTTCGTGATCCAATCAAAAAGCATGTGCGATGCAATATGCGGGTTGAAATTGTTAATGAAATCAATGGATTAAAGTGTAACACAGCGAAACACCGTGTGACTTGTTGCCGGATTCCGTCGTTGTTAGAAGACTATTGCATCAAATCGTGCCTTGGCTGCGTTTGGGTGCGATCGGGCAATCTTGGGGGATTGCACAGGATCGACCTGGGCTGAGGGCGGAGCCGTCTTGGGGAAGGCGGGAAGATGCATAGAGGGGGATTGGCATATCGTGACTGTTCAAGACGGAAAGGCCCTTCGGGCAAACATGGCTAAAAGCAAACCGCAGCAAACCTTGAAGACCAGTATCAGCTGCGCAGGTGTCGGCGTGCACACCGGATCAATGGTCAATATGACTTTCCACCCCGCGGCACCCAATACAGGCATTGTCTTCCGTCGTACCGATCTTGACCCCGCAGATGGCGGTGGTGTCGATATTCCCGCACTTGCTTCATCCGTCGGCGATACGCAGCTCGGCACCACAATCCGTGCTGCCGGTGAGTTTGCCGACAAAGCAACCGTTTCCACGATTGAGCACGTGTTGGCAGCTCTCGCCGGCTGTGAGATCGATAACATCATCGTTGATGTTGATGCAGGCGAAGTGCCGGTCATGGATGGCTCATCTGCCCCGTTTGTGCGCCTGATCGAGTGCGCCGGCGTTGAGCAGCAGGGCGCGCCGCGCCGCTATCTGCGCATTCTGCGTCCGATCGAGATTGCCGGTGATGAGAAGCTTGCGCGGCTTGAGCCCCATGAAGGCCAGGCCTTCGAGTTCGAGATTGATTTCGCCACTCCGGTCATTGGCCAGCAGACAATGGCTGTTGAGCTGGGCTCAGACTGCTTCAAGAAAGACATCTCGGAAGCCCGCACTTTCGGTTTCGTGAAGGATGTGGAAGCGCTGCGCAGCATGGGCCTTGCCCGCGGGTCTTCGCTGGACAACACCGTCGCTATTGAGAACGATGAAATCCTCAATGAGGACGGCCTTCGGTACGACGATGAGTTCGTCCGTCACAAGATGCTGGATGCCATCGGTGACCTTTACGTGCTTGGTGCTCCGCTTATCGGCCGCTATCGCGGTGTGCGCTCCGGTCACGCCTTGAACAACCAGCTGGTCCAGGCGCTGTTGAATGCGCCTGATGCTTACGAGATTACGACAGAAGCACCGGGATCAGCGGTTCACGCCCCGGCCACATCTGGCGGCTCGACAGGCGTTGTTTCTGCGGTTGCTGCACCGGCCTAGGCCTCACATTTTCCACTTTTTCGTGCCTGTGGTGACAAAGCCGCCTGTTTGGCGGGTTTCGCGCCTGATTGGGCCTGTTCGTGCATTGCGGGGGGCTGCCGCAGTCGTTTATTGTCTGCGGCAACAGGCAGTTAGGCTGCATGACTCGCCCGGCAATTCCGGCTGTTTCCGCAGGAAGCGCATGGTGTCATGAGCTTGAGCCGCCATTCTGGATACTGACCGGACAGATGATGCACTCATTGGTGATGCGTAGTTCTCATTCGACATTTGGCCGCCTTTCCCTCCGCCCGGTTCTGCGTGGGCTGGCGGTGCTGGCGGCTTTGACACTGGCCGCCTGTGGTGGCGCCGACAGTGAAGATCTGGCCTATGAAGAGCGTCCGGTAGATGAGCTTTACAACGAAGCGATCGACGAGCTGGAAGGCGGCAATTACCGCGCCGCCGCGCCGCTTTTCGATGAAGTTGAACGCCAGCACCCCTATTCGATCTGGGCGCGCCGGGCGATCCTGATGGCGGCGTTCTGTCACTATCAGGTCAACGACTATGACAGCGCGGTTATCGCAGCCCAGCGCTTCATCGCGCTTCATCCGGGCAACCCCAATGTGGGGTACGCGTACTATCTGGTGGCCCTGTCATTCTATGAGCAGATCACGGATGTGGCGCGGGACCAGCGCGTGACGGAGCGTGCCCTGCGTGGACTGCAGGAAGTTGTCCGCCGCTTCCCGGACAGCGAATATGCCCGCGACGCCCGCCTCAAGGTGGACCTGACCTATGATCACCTTGCGGGCAAGGAGATGCATATCGGCCGCTGGTATCTGCAGCGTGACCAGTATGTGGCTGCGATCAACCGCTTCCGTACGGTCATCACCCGCTATCAGACAACAACGCATACGGCGGAAGCCCTGCACCGGCTGTCAGAAGCCTATATGGCGCTGGGGATCACCCATGAAGCGCAGACGGCCGCTGCTGTGCTCGGCTACAACTATCCCGGCAGCGAGTGGTATGAATTTTCCTATGCGCTGCTTGCCAATGATGGATTGCAACCATTTGAAGACGACGCGTCCTGGATCAGCCGCGCCTGGAACAGCGTCTTTTAGACGCCAACCGCGAAGGTAGCGGCCATGCTATCGGCTCTGTCCATCCGTGACATCGTCCTGATCGAGACACTTGATCTCAAACTGAATGAAGGTCTGAGTGGCCTCACCGGCGAGACCGGTGCGGGCAAGTCCATCCTTCTGGATTCGCTGGGACTTGCTACGGGCGCGCGGGCGGATGCGGGACTTGTGCGGGCCGGTGCCAAGCAGGGCAGTGCGACGGCGATCTTTGATATGCCGGACAATAATGATGTGACCACTCTTCTTGACGAAGCGGGCATTGAGCACGAGGGCGAGCTCATTCTACGCCGTGTGCAGACGAGTGATGGCCGCACGCGCGCCTTTGTGAATGACCAGCCGGTTTCCGTTGCGCTTATTCGCCAGCTTGGCGACATGCTGGTTGAGGTTCACGGTCAGCACGACACCCATGGTCTTCTGGATGTAGGTACGCACCGCGGCATGCTGGACGCCTTTGGCGGTCTTGAGGACAAGGTTGGGGCGCTCAAAGAGGTGCACGCCACATGGCGGGGTCTGCTTGACGATCTGCAACGCTTGACCGACGAAATTGAACGTGCCCGTGCGGATGCAGACTATCTGCGGGTGGCGGTGGGTGAACTCAATGAGCTGTCACCTGAACCCGGAGAAGAGGCCGCGCTGGCTGAAGAGCGCACCTTGATGATGAGTGCGGAGAAGATTTCATCTGACCTGACGGAAGCCCTGGACATTCTTGAGAATGATGGCGGCATGGAAACCCGGCTCTCCTCTGCCTTGCGGCGGCTGGAGGGCCAGCGGGAGAATGCAGCGGGCCGTCTTGATGCCGCGGTGTCATCCCTGGACCGGGCCATTGTGGAATCCGCCGAGGCCCGGGACCAGGTGAGTTCGGTTCTTGCAACCCTTGAGTTCGATCCCGACCGTCTGGAAACGGTTGAGAGCCGCCTGTTTGCCCTGCGCGCAGCGGCGCGAAAGCACAGCTGCTCGGTTGACGATCTCCCCCGCATCGCGTCCAGTCTGGCCGCACGCCTCGGGGATATTGATGGCGGCGAAGGACGGCTGAACGAGGTTCGTCAGTCCGTTGAAAAGGCTCGTGACGCATATATCGCCAAGGCCAAGGCCTTATCATCCGCGCGCAAGGCTGCCGCTAAGAAACTAGACAAGGCCGTTGCCGGCGAATTGCCGCCGCTGAAACTGGACAAGGCGCGGTTCCAGACGGAGATAGATGTGTCGCCGTTTGATGAAGGCGGTCCTGAAGGCATCGACCGTGTCCGCTTTGAAGTCGCGACCAATCCGGGGGCGCCATTCGCGCCGCTGGCCAGGATTGCATCGGGAGGCGAACTTGCCCGCTTCATGCTGGCGCTCAAGGTGTCACTCGCCGCGCAGGGCGGCGCGCCTGTGCTGGTGTTTGACGAGGTGGATGCCGGCGTGGGCGGCGCCGTGGCCCAGGCAGTGGGTGATCGTCTTGCAGCCCTTGCCCAGTCTGTTCAGGTGCTCGTTGTCACCCACAGCCCGCAGGTCGCGGCACAGGCGGACAACCATCTGAAGATTGAGAAGCGGGCCACGGGCAAAGGCAAGAAAGACCTGCCGGCGACGAAAGTCGATCACCTGGAGCCCGATGCACGCCGTGAAGAAATCGCGCGCATGCTGGCGGGTGCGACCGTGACGGATGAAGCGCGGGCGGCGGCGGATCAGTTGATCGGAGCGGCCTCGTGAGTGCTGCCAAAGCCGGGAAGACAGCCGGTATGGATGTGTGGGACCTGACCGAAGCGGATGCTGAAACAGAGCTTGCGCGTCTGGCTGCCGAGATTGCCAAACATGATGAGGCCTATCACGGCAGGGACAAGCCGGTCATCTCGGATGCTGACTACGACAAGCTACGCAAGCGCAATACACAGATTGAGGCGCGGTTCCCAGACCTGATCCGCGAAGACTCTCCGTCGGGCCGTGTGGGCTCTGCCCCATCAGAGAAATTCGACAAGGTAAGACATGCGGTGCGCATGCTGTCGCTGGGCAATGCGTTCACCGACGAGGACGTGAAAGAGTTCGGTCTGCGCATCGCCCGTTTCCTGCGGCCCGGACCGGACGAAGAACTGGCCTATACAGCGGAACCAAAGATTGACGGCCTGTCCGCCAGCATCCGGTACGAAAAGGGTGAGCTGGTGATGGCGGCCACCCGCGGCGACGGTGAAGAAGGTGAAAATGTCACCCGCAACGTCAGGACCATTGCAGACATTCCGCACAAGCTGAAAACCAAGTCGCCGCCAGATGTGTTTGAAGTGCGCGGCGAGATCTATATGAGCCACGCGGCCTTTGCTGCGCTCAACGACCAGCAGGCTGAAGCCGGCAAGGACCCCTTTGCGAACCCGCGCAACGCGGCTGCCGGGTCGCTGCGCCAGCTTGATCCTGCCATCACGGCATCACGGCCGTTGCAGTTTTTTGCCTATGCGTGGGGGGAAGTGTCCGATCTTCCTGTGGGTACGCAGGCGGAAGCGGTGCAACTTCTGGGAGATTACGGGTTTTCCATCAACCCGCTGATGAAGCGGTGCTCAAGCACGGTGGAAATGATTGACCACTATCATGCCATTGAGGAGCAGCGGTCGTCGCTCGGTTATGACATTGATGGTGTTGTCTACAAGGTAGACCGGCTGGACTGGCAGGAGCGACTCGGATTCGTGTCGCGCAGCCCGCGCTGGGCGATTGCGCACAAGTTTCCCGCGGAGCAGGCGATTACGGTTCTCAGAGACATCGAAATCCAGGTGGGACGTACCGGCGCGCTGACGCCGGTTGCCAAACTTGAGCCGGTGACCGTGGGCGGCGTCGTGGTGTCCAACGCCACACTGCACAATGAAGACGAGATTGCACGTAAGGACATCCGTATCGGTGATACTGTTGTTGTTCAACGCGCAGGAGACGTTATCCCGCAGGTCGTCCGTGTGCTGACGGACAAGCGCAGCGGCAAGGAGAAAGTCTTCAAGCCGCTCTCCGCGTGTCCCGTGTGCGGCAGTCACGCAGTGCGGGACGTCAACGAAAAGACCGGCAAGGAAGACGTTGTCCGCCGGTGCACCGGCGGACTGATCTGCGAGGCGCAACTGGTTCAGCGCCTCAAGCACTTTGTCGCGCGTGACGCGTTGGACATAGATGGTCTGGGTGCCAAGCAGGTTGATGCGTTTCACGGGTTTGGCTGGCTGCATAGCCCGGCGGACATTTTCAAACTCGCGGACCATGCAGATGAACTGCGGAAGATGGACGGGTGGGGCGAGACATCTGTCTCCAATCTGATTGCCGCCATTGATGACCGGCGCGAGCCTGATCCGGGACGTCTGATCTTCGGGCTGGGCATTCGCCATGTCGGGGCAACCACGGGACGCCTGATGGCGCGAAGCTATGGGACGTTTGACGCGTTCATGAATGCGATGGTGGCTGCCGGTGATGATCCGGATGGCCCGGCCTATCAGGAGCTCATTGCCATCGACGGGATTGGCGCCGTCGTGGCTGACGCGCTGGTCGAGTTTTTCAAGGAACCCAAAAACCGTGAAGTCCTGGGCGGCCTTCTGCGCGAGATCAAACCGAAAGCGGCTGAAGCTGTCGTGACGGACGGGTCGCCGGTTGCAGGCAAGACACTGGTGTTCACGGGCACGCTTGAAAAAATGTCCCGCGCGGAAGCCAAGGCCCGCGCAGAAGCCATGGGCGCCAAAGTGTCCGGATCCGTGTCTGCCAAGACGGACCTGCTGATTGCTGGACCTGGGGCCGGATCGAAACTGAAAAAGGCTGAGAGCCTCGGCGTCGACGTAATCGACGAAGACCAGTGGATTGAGATGGCAGGTCTTTCCTAGCGGCGCGTTCTAGAGCGCCTTCGTGGCCTCTTCGAGCCAACGCATGTCTTCAGGCGGTATCAGCGGGCTCAGCGTATCGAGCACACGTGCGTGGTAGGCGTTGAGCCAGGTGCGTTCGTCTTCCGACAGCAGCTCCGGCAAAATCAGTGTTCGGTCTATGGGCGCCAGGGTCAGCGTTTCAAAACCCATCATGGGGCGTTCGCCACCCTCAATCTCTTCTGCAGCGGTAACAGCCACGAGGTTTTCAATACGGATGCCGTAAGCGTCTGTTTTGTAGAAGCCCGGTTCATTGGACACAATCATGCCGGGGTCCAGCGGAACGTTGTGTGGCAGTTTGGAGATGCGCTGGGGACCTTCGTGCACGGACAGATAGCTGCCGACCCCATGGCCGGTGCCGTGGTCGAAATCCAGCCCGGCCTGCCACAGCGCGTTGCGGGCAAGAATATCCAGCTGGGAGCCGGACGTACCCTTGGGGAACCGGGCCATGGCCAGAGAGATGTGCCCCTTGAGCACGCGGGTGAAACGGTCATGCACATCCTGCATGTCCGGCGTGTTGGCCGGTTCGCCGATTGACACGGTGCGGGTGATATCGGTCGTCCCGTCCAGATACTGGGCACCGGAATCCACCAGGTAGATTTCTCCCGGGTTGAGCGGTCGGTCAGTCGCTTCGGTTACCCGGTAATGCACAATCGCGCCGTTCGGGCCTGCGCCGGAAATCGTGTCGAAGGACAGGTCCTTCAGTGCACCAGTTTCAGCGCGATAGGCTTCAAGTGCCTGCGCTGCCGATATCTCCGTCACGTTTCCCTTTACACCCTCGCGCGAGAGCCAGGCCAGGAAGCGCGTCACGGCGGCACCGTCGCGCACATGGGCAGCGCGGGTGCCTGCAATTTCTGCGTCGTTCTTGCGTGCCTTGGGCAGAACGCAGGGATCATCGCCTGACTTTATGACCGCGCCTGCATCGGCGAGGCGCTGGCGTATCCAGTCCGCCGCACTCATCAGGTCGAGACGTACTTCCTTCTTGCCGGCGCCCAGCTCATCGAGTGCTTCTTTCAGGCGACCGGGGGCGTGGAGTGTCACCTTGTTGCCGAGATGCGCCCGCGTTTCGTTGTTGAGTTTACGGTCATCCACAAAGAGGTCTGCGTGGCCGTCCTCATGAAGAATCGCGAAGGAGAGGGGCAGGGGCGTGTGGGAGACATCGCTGCCGCGAATGTTGAAGAGCCAGGCGATCGAATCCGGTTGCGTCAGAACAGCGGCATGGACGTCCGCATGTTCCAGAATGTCGGACACGCGCACCAGTTTTGCCTCATGGTCCTCACCGGCATGCTCCAGTGGGTGGGGCACAATCTGGCCGAAGGGGGCGGACGGCTGGTCATCCCAGATTTCATCAATGAGATTGTCAGTACACGGCACCAGTTCCGCGCCCGCTTTCTTGCAGGCCTTGCGCAGCCGGTCCGCACCGGCGGCGGTATGCAGCCAGGGGTCAAACCCCAGCCGTGCCCCATGGGGGAGGTTTTCCTCAATCCAGCGGGTGGCAGGTTCCTCGACGAGATGCTGGGCTTCGAAGATGTCCATGTCTACCTGGTCGCGCACCTGCAGGGTGTAGCGCCCGTCGATGAAGATGGCGGCCTTGTTTTTCAGAACAATGGCCATGCCGGCGGACCCGCCGAAACCGGTCAGCCATTTCAGGCGCTCTGCATGGGGCGGCACGTACTCGCCCTGATGTTCATCTGAGCGCGGAACAACAAAGCCATCCAGCCCATGGCGGCCAAGAGCCCCACGCAGCAGGGCAACGCGCGGCGCACCCACCGTGGGGTCCGGGTTGTCTGAAAATATCTGGTAACCGATTGCCTGATCCATAGTCTCTATTTAGGGGCTCAATTGCTTCGCGGCAAAGCTCTATCTGTCATCCTCAACGGCTGTTGGACCGGTCCACCAGGTGGAGGCAGCTGTAAGGCCTGCGGTCTCCAGACATATTTGCTTTTGGGCATCAGCCTTGGGTGACACTACAACACACTGCACGGCTCCGTGATCCGCTGCAGCTATGCGCATTTCTTTCAGCAGTTCGGACCCGATTGATTCCCAATCTTCGTCATCGGCTATGGCAAAGTCGTCGACCAGGCACGTCTTGCCCCCCGGGGCATAGACCGGCGGACCATCCTGAATAAGACCAATGGCAAAGCCGTTTACGCCCTGGTCGTCACTCACCAGCGCGATTGCATTCTCGTCACTCACCAGGACTGAAAACCACGTTGCTGTCAGCTCTGGTGCCTGTGGAGAGGGCCGCCAAAAGACAGGTTGCCACTCTGCAAGCTGTTGCCGTGATGCTCCGATGAGGTCCACCATCCTGGGGATATCGGCTTCAGACGCAGGTCGTATGGTCATGCCTCTGGCCTCCTAGCGTTGGAGAAGCAGCGTCATCCATTCACCCAGCGGATACCGGGCGGCAATCACAAACCCCTGGCCGCGATAGGTGGCTTCCACGGCGCGGGACTGGTGGTGCAACAGGCCGGACAGAATCACGAAGCTGCCGGGGCGGGTGTTACGGCGCATGTCCGGTGCCAGACTGATCAGCGGCCCGGCCAGGACATTTGCCATGACCAGCCCGAAGGGTGCCTGCTCGCGCACGGCTTCGTGCTGGAAGCCGGCGGCTTCGACGGCATCAACCAGCGGGCCGACACCATTGGCCTGTGCCGCCGCTTTGGCGAAACGTACGGACGGTTCGTCGATGTCGCCACCGAGCACGGGTAGCTTGGTGACGCTGGCATAGGCGATGGACAGAATGCCGGTGCCGCAGCCAAGGTCGAATACAGGGCCGTCGACACCACGCTTGAGCAGGTCATCCAGCGCCATCAGGCAGCCGGAAGTGGTCGGGTGCTGGCCGGTGCCGAAGGCTTCGCCTGCTTCAATCAGCAGGGAATGGGTGCCGCCGGCGGCCGGTTCGTCGTGGCTGCCATGGATGTGGAAGCGGCCGGCGCGAACGGGTTTGAGGTCTTCCAGCCCGCGCTTGACCCAGTCTTCATTTTCCAGCGGTTCCAGCCGGAACCCCGGCTCATGGCCAAGGGCCTGTTCAATGAGTGCGCTGAAGTCGGCCCGGTCCGGCTCTTCGGACAAGAGAACGGTCACGGCATAGTCGCCGCCGATTTCCTCGAAGGCCGAGACGGACAGGACGTCGGGATGTGTTTCCGTCAACCAGTCGGTCGCCGTGTCCGCGTCTTCGGGCGACAGCTGAATGACTGCCTGCCAAAGCTCCGGTTCTTTACTCATGGACGTTCCACAAAACTGGCAATCACCTTCTTGGTGCCCGCCTTTTCAAACTCAACGGTCAACTTGGTGCCTTCAATGTCCTGAATGCGGCCATAGCCGAATTTCTGGTGGAAGATGCGCTCGCCGCGCTCAAACCCTTCGGCGTCGGGAGCGGATGTCGCAAGCAGCGTGGCCTGCGCGTCGATCATCGGCGCACGGCGGGGAGGTGTGGCGTGGCTGCCCGCCTTGGCCTTGGCGCGCTGCCACCCCGGGCTTTCATACTCGCTGCCTGCAAAGCCGCCTTCGTCAAAGCGGGAGGGACCATAGGAGTAGGTGTCTCCCTGGCTTTCCACTTCCACATTTGCTTCCGGCAGTTCGTCCACGAAGCGGGACGGCAGAGAGTTCTGCCATAGATTGTGGATGCGCCGGTTGGCGGCGAATGAAATTTTCGCCCGCTGTTTGGCCCGGGTGATGCCCACATAGGCCAGGCGGCGTTCTTCTTCGAGACCGGCGAGACCGCTTTCATCAAGGGCGCGCTGGTGGGGGAACAGACCTTCCTCCCAGCCGGGCAGGAATACCGTCTCGAATTCCAATCCCTTGGCCGCATGGAGCGTCATCAGGTTGATCTTGTCATCGGCTTCCTGATCTTCACGGTCCATCACCAGCGACACATGTTCCAGATACCCGGCCATGTTCTCGAACTGCTCCATGGATCGGACCAGTTCCTTGAGGTTGTCGAGGCGACCGGGGGCATCGGCTGACTTGTCGTTCTGCCACATCTCGGTGTAGCCGGATTCATCCAAAATCTGTTCGGCCAGTTCCGTATGCGGAAGGGCCGGGAGGAGCTGCCGCCAGCGCTCAACGCTCTCGACGAAGATTGTCAGTGCCCGGCGGGCCTGCGGCTTCAATTCTTCTGACTCAATCAACGGGCGCGCGGCACGCCAGAGCGACGTGCCTTGGGCACGGGCGGCCTGATGCAGGGTTTGCACGGCCACATTGCCGAGGCCGCGCTTGGGTTTGTTGATGATGCGCTCGAACGCAAGATCATCATCGGGCTGGGCAACGAGGCGGAAATAGGCGTTGGCGTCGCGGATTTCGAGACGCTCATAGAAGCGGGGGCCGCCAATCACGCGATAGGGCAGGCCGAGATTGATGAAGCGATCTTCAAACTCGCGCATCTGGAACGACGCGCGCACAAGGATGGCCATCTCGTTCAGCAGATGGCCCTTGCGCTGATACTGCTCAATGTCTTCGCCGATGGTGCGTGCTTCTTCCTCGCCATCCCACACGCCTCTGACGGTCAGCTTCTCACCGTCATTGGCATCGGTCCAAAGGGTCTTGCCCAAACGGCCCTCATTGGCGGTGATGAGGCCGGAGGCTGCCTGCAGGATGTGGGGCGTTGACCGGTAGTTCTGTTCGAGGCGGACCACCGTGGCGCCGGGGAAGTCCTTTTCGAACTTCAGGATGTTGTCGACTTCCGCCCCGCGCCAGCCATAGATCGACTGGTCGTCATCGCCGACGCAGCAGATGTTCTTGTGGCCGCGAGCCAAAAGCCGCAGCCACAGATACTGGGCCACATTGGTGTCCTGGTACTCGTCGACCAGAATGTATTTGAAGCGCTTCTGGTAATCCTCCAGCACTTCCGGGTGGTTCTGGAAGATGCGCAGGTTTTCAACCAGCAGGTCGCCGAAGTCGACCGCGTTAAGTGTTTTGAGCCGCGCCTGATAGGCGGCATACAACTCGGCGCCCTTGCCGTTGGCAAAGGCAAAGCTTTCGCCCTTGGGTACCTGGTCCGGGGCGAGGGCGCGGTTCTTCCAGCTGTCGATGAGATTGGCCAACTGGCGGGCGGGCCAGCGCTTTTCGTCAATGTCGGCGGCCTGAATGACCTGTTTCATCAACCGCACCTGATCGTCGGCATCCAGGATGGTGAAGTCCGAGCGCAGGTCTACAAGTTCTGCATGACGGCGCAGGATTTTTGCGCCCAGGGCGTGGAACGTGCCAAGCCATTGCATGCCTTCCACAACACCGCCGATGAGCGCGCCAATGCGCTGCTTCATCTCTCTTGCGGCCTTGTTGGTGAAGGTCACGGCCAGGATCTGACCCGGCCACGCGCGTTTGGTGTTGAGAAGATGAGCAAGGCGGGTGGTAAGCACCCGCGTCTTGCCGGTGCCGGCTCCGGCAAGCACCAGAACGGGGCCGTCGAGGGCTTCAACGGCCTGACGCTGGGGGCCGTTCAGGCTGTCCAGATAGGGTGCGGGCGCAGCTACGCCGGCGGCCGCCCGCTGGGAAATGGACGGACCGCGCGCTGTTTCCTCTTCAGGAATGTCGCCGAGGTCGAATGGGTCGCTCATCAGAATCGGGAACTTAGCATGAACATGCGGTGAGGCGAGGCAGAAAGCCGGAAAACGTGCCGTGCTTATTGGGAGCCTATTCGTGCTCTTCCCGGGAGGCCTCAACCAGCGCCTCGTTGTAGGCCCGAAGGGCGTCCACATAGTTCGCGGTGCCAACAATTTCCTGACCATCCGTTGGCCGGACAACCGGCAGCGTTTCGTGCTGGGAGGCGTTGAACAGCGCCAAGGCTTTTTCAAGACTGTCGCCGGTAAATAAGCGTTCGTCATCCTTATCAAGCTGCTGAAGCGGCGTGTTGGCGTCCTCCTTCACCCGGCGCATGAAGTCCTGAACCAGCACGGTCTGGAGTATCTGCCACCGGGGCCCGCCATACAGGCGCAGTCCGCGGCGTTCCAGCTGCCAGTGGAAGAAGCTCTTGCCCAGCAGGCCCTGTGTCAGGGCCGTGGCAATCGAGATGGCGACCATGAGGGCGACGGTCATTTCGTAGCCGCCGGTCAGCTCGAAGGCGATGAGCAGTGTTGAGAGAGGGGCCCCCAGCACGGCACCGGCAACAGCACCCATGCCGACAATGGCGTAGACGGCATGGGTCGAAAACGCGATCTCCGGCGCTGCCTGGGAGATGATGAGCCCAAATGCGCCGCCGGTCATGGCACCCAGATAGAGGGCCGGGGAGAAGACCCCCCCGCCGAAGCGGCTTGCAATGGTTATGGCCGTGGCCAGTGTCTTGGCGACGATCAGGCTTATCAGCAGCACAAGCCCGAACTGTCCCTGAAGAGCGGCATCCGTCGCGGCGTAGCCGACACCGAGCACCTGAGGATAGTAGACGCCGATGCAGCCGATGATCAGGCCGCCCAGTACCGGCCGGAACCACAAAGGAATATCGATGCGGCGGGCCAGGGTGTCCGCGCGCATCAGCGTCGCCATGAATGTCATGGCAACAAGCGCCGACACGACGCCTAGCAAGGCGAAGGCCGGAAAGTCAGCGAGGCTGGCGATCATGTATTCAGGGATCACGAATGTCGGCGATGAGCCCATATGAAAGCGGGCGAGCAGGGCCCCCACAACGCTTGCGATGACAATGGGCCCGGACGCGCGCAGGGCGTAGTGACCGAGGATGACTTCCAGCGCAAACAGCACGCCAGCGATCGGAGCGTTGAACGATGCAGCGACCGCGGATGCCGCCCCCGCAGCAAGCAGGGTGCGCCTGTGTGTCGGCGTAAAGCCGAAGCGGGCGCCAAGGTAGGAGCCGAGGGTGGCGCCAAGGTGCACGGCTGGGCCTTCGCGGCCCGCACTGGCGCCGCCGCCCAGCGAAATGACGGAGACAATTGCCGAGCCGATGCCTTTCCAGAAAGGAATATGTGCGGCCCCGACCGCGCGGGCCTCGATTACATCGGCGACACCCTCAGCGCGGTTGCCGGGCTGAATGTAGGTGAGCCACAGACCAACGACGAGGCCGGCTGTTGTTGGTCCCGCAATGATCAGCCAAGCAGGCACGTCCTGGAGGATGCGAAACAGGTTCTCTTCTGCATCACCCACCCAGAGGAACTGAACGCCCCCGATGGCGAGGCGAAACCCGATTGCAGCATATCCGGCAAGGGCGCCGACAATGAGTGCGGCAAGCCAGACACGCGGCACCGGCGACGTGGTGGCGCGGCGCAGGGCATTCTCCAGCCTGCGGCGTCCGGATGTCATCGGGGCGTCACTCATTCAAACGGATTCCCTTTCTGACACATGGATAAACCGTGTTAGGCCCTGTTGAAAGTAAAGGCTTAACCATCGAGCGGAGTTTCGGGGGTCTGTTCCGGTCTTTCAGAGGTCGGCGGAGGTCCACCCACTGGCTGCGGTGCGTAATCAGCGGCACAGTGGGGGTTGAAAGGATCGACTGATGGGAGATGTCATCACCTTGAGCCGCGTGCGGTCGCAGCAGTCCGCAGCGGCTGCTGGCACCGATGTGGACATGCTTGTGCAGCGGTTCGAGTCGATCGTTCAGGCGATTGACGTGCAGAAGGCCGAGATTGCCGAATTCCGTTCGCGCATGGAGCAATTGCGTTCAGAGATGAGATCCCTGGATTCGTCACTGTCGCTCTATCAAAAGCGCGTTGCCGCTATTCCCCACAAGCAGCTGCATCATCAGGCTCGCCGTCTGGAGATGCTTGTGGCCGGGAGTACGTCAGACCCCGCACAGGTCGGTTAGTTGCACTGGCCGATGGAGTTCGGGCCGCACACATAGGTGCCGTTGGTCCATGTGGCGCCAGTGAGGTCAGCATCCAGAATGTCCGTATTGCCGAGGCGCGCGCCGGTGAGGTTCGCACCTCTCAAGCTGGCCTTGAAAAAGCGGGTGCGGCGTAAGTCAGCACCGCTCAGATTTGCGCCATTGAGGTTGGCGCGGGTGAAGTCCGCTTCGCGCAGATCCGCGTCTGTGAAGTCTGTATTCGCGGCCTGTGAGCGCATGAACTTCGAACGGCGGGCATCAACGTCCGCCAGGACAGACCCGGTCAGCGTTGCGCGGATAAGACGTGCCTCACGAAGCTTGGCGCCGGTCAGGTCCACACCGGCGAGCGGCTTGTCTTCGAGGTAGCAGCGGTGCCAGTTGACGCCGGGCAGAGCCGGGCTCTGACAGTCGGCGCCGATCTGCTGCGCCTGCGCTGGAGACAGGTGTGCCGTCACGGTCATGGCGAATGCGAGGAGTAAAAACTGAATCACGCGCCTGCGGCTCCTGTGGTCGCCTTCTTGGGAATGCCGATGACACGGCCGACCTGAGGCTTGACGGGCAGGTCGGCGTGCGCCTTCTTAAGGGCTTCGAGTTCCGCCAGGACCCAGTCCGGCATTGGCGCGGAACGCCGCGTTTCCATGCTTACATGGATACCGATCTGTTCCATGGTGGCGGCCAGATAGCCTTCTTCGGCGTGGTACATCTCAAGGAACATATGGATGCGCTTGGGGTCATAGTCCAGCAGCTGACAGGTCACCTTGATGGGATCGTGCAGGGAAAGTTCCTGCGCGTAGGTCACATGAATTTCCGCCGTGAAGACGGATGCCAGCTGCTTGGTGACGTAGTCTTCGCTGATGCCCAGATCCATGAAAAGCGCATCCACGGCCTTGTCGAAAACCATGTTGTAGAAGGCCATGTTCATATGGCCGTTGTAGTCGATCCAGTCCTCGATCACCTTCATTGGCGGTGCTACGAGAGGAGCGGCGTATGTCTTTGGGGCAGCAGCCATGGATATGCCTGTTCTGGTGGAGGGAGTTCAGCTTGTTCAACCAATCATAGGCCCGGGTATCGCCGATCCCAAGCAGCTTGCATGCGTCAAATTCGGAGAACCCGGCTGAATGGTCGGTGAACAATGGGAAGGCTGCCGAATTCGCGTTCCGGTGTAAGCTCATGTGAGAGCCCATATGGCCAAAACGGAATACCGGACTTTTTCGATGGATTTGCCTGATACTCACGCCTGTCCTGCTGCATCGCTGGTGATTGACGCGTTGCGTCCCTCTTTCGGGGACAGGCTGTCGACCGCGCAGGCTGTGCGGGAGCAACACGGGCATGATGAAAGCTGGCATGCGGGTGCTGCGCCCGATGCGGTGGTGTTTCCCGAAACAACGCAGGAAGTGTCTGACATCGTCACGGCCTGCGCGGCGCATGATGTGCCAGTTGTGCCTTTCGGCGCGGGGACCTCACTGGAGGGACATGTGACAGCCGTTCATGGTGGCATTGCCATAGACATGTCGCGCATGACGCGGGTGCTGCGGGTGTCGCCGGAGGATCTGGACTGCACCGTTGAGGCCGGGATTACACGCAAGGCGCTGAACGCTCAACTGCGGGACACGGGCCTGTTCATGCCGGTTGATCCGGGGGCGGACGCAAGTCTGGGCGGTATGGTCGCGACCCGTGCCAGCGGTACCAATGCGGTGCGCTATGGCACCATCCGTGAGAACGTCCTGGGACTGACACTTGTCATGGCGGATGGGTCCGTCGTCCGGACAGGCGGGCGGGCACGCAAGTCAGCTGCCGGCTATGACCTTACGCATCTCATCATCGGATCGGAGGGGACGCTGGGCGTCGTCACCGAGATCACGCTGCGCCTGCATGGCATTCCCGAAAACATCGGTGCTGCAACCTGTACATTCGGAAGTGTTGATCAGGCCGTCACCACCGTCATCGAAACCATCCAGTCCGGCATACCGGTGGCGCGGATCGAACTGCTTGATGAAGCGATGGTGCGCGCCTGCAATGCCTATTCGAAACTGTCGCTGTCGGAACAGCCGATGCTGTTCCTCGAGTTTCATGGGACGCAGGCTTCAGTGCGCGAACAATCAGAGCGGGTTGCTGATCTGGCCTCCGCAAATGGCGGGGGCAACTTTGAATGGAGTGCGCAGGCCGAGGACCGGTCGCGCCTGTGGGAAGCGCGGCACAATGCCTACTACTCGGCGCTTGCGCTGGCGCCCGGCAAGAGCGGCTTTACAACGGATGTCTGTGTGCCGGTGTCGCGGCTGGCGGATGTCATTGCTCAGACCCGTGCGGATGTCGATGCCACGGACATCATCGCCCCGCTGGTGGGCCATGTCGGTGACGGCAACTTTCATCTCATCATGCTGGTCGATACGGCTGATCCGGATGAAGTTGCATCTGCAAAGGCACTGCATGAGCGGCTCGTCACCCGGGCGCTGGACGCCGGGGGAACCTGCACGGGAGAACATGGCATTGGCTTGGGGAAGCGGGACTTCCTGCTGCGTGAACACGGTGACGCAGTGCCCGCCATGGGGGCCATCAAGCAAGCTCTGGATCCCAGGGGCATCATGAATCCGGGAAAGATGCTGCCTGACTCCTGACGGCAGGCTCAGGTTTCCTGCTTGCTGTCGCGCCTGGACCCGTCAAGCAGGGTCTCCAATTTTGCCGACTCTGACCTGTCCTGGGCTTTTTCTGCTTTGGTTCTGCCTGACCGCACGCGATTTGCTTCAGCCTGCCTGGCTTTTTCCGCGCGGGCTTCCTGTTTTCTGACGTGGCGGGGCTTGTCCCCGGCGGATTTGCTTCGGCGGGCGCTGGCCAGACTGATGACGTTTGGCCCCTGTTTGGATGTGTCGCTCACGATGGCGCTGTCCCGGTGAGAATTACTCTCAACTATTTCTAAAAAGGCGAGGAATTATTTGGCCTTCCGGCCTCAGTAGCGTATTCCGGTTGCAGGGAAATGCGAAGGCTTGCGCCGATGTAGGGCTGCGGGTCACATCATTCCGTCGGGGAGAAAACGTTGCGGTCTATCTGGTCCTATGCGGGGTTGGTGCTGGCGCTGATTGTGGCAGCTGTTCTCATCGTACCGGGCTTCCTGGACTGGAGCCGCTATGCCGGGTTGATCGAAGCCCAGGCCGAGGCGGTCACCGGGCGTGATGTCACCATTGCCGGTGATGTGCGCATCTCTCTGCTGCCTTCTCCGACACTGACGCTGGGACGCACAACCATTGCCAATGCGCCGGATGCGGAAGCGCCGCACATGGCGGAAGTTGACGGCATGACGGCGGAGCTTTCCGTTGGGTCGCTGTTCCGCGGCGACCTCAACATCAGCCGGTTGTCGATGCAGGGGCCCAAGCTGTGGCTGGAAGAAACATCCGAAGGCAGGGGTAACTGGCTGTTTCAGAATGGCGTTCCTGATGACGCATCAGATGTGGCCACAGATGAGGCGTCGTCCACCACGCTCGACACGCTGCCACCAATCACCATTGACGAAATTGAGGTTGCGGGCGGTTTGATCAGTCTGCGAAATCTGGGCATCGGAACAGATGTGGAAATCACCTCGATCGACGCGCTTGTCGGAGCGTCGAGCCTAAGCGGGCCCTACCGGGCCAAAGGGCAGGCGACGATCGGCGGCGAGCGGGCTGATTTCCTGGCGACGCTTGGCGAGGTCTCGCCGGACAAGGCCTATCCGGCGAACGTCTCATTGACATTCAAGGAGGCTGAAGCTGCCGTCAGCGGCATTGTCACCGGACGTGGTGCGGATATGCGTTTTGACGGTGCGTTGGATGCCGGTGCCTCCGCCGGACTTGCGCCGGCGCTTGGTGCACTTACTGCGGGTCAGCCGGTCTCTCTGTCAGCAGGCATAGTTGCCACTCCCGGAGGTGTTGATCTGCGGGACGTCGAAGCGACCGCGGGCGCTGTGACCCTGTCGGGGACGTTCAGCGCTACAGCGGGACCAAGTTTCTCCGTTGATCTGAATGCTGCATTGAACCGTGTCGACTTCACCGGGTTTGATACAGCCGGCATGCCGCTGACGGTCGACACGGTCTCGGATGCCCTAAAGAGTTTCATTGAGCGGGCACCCGCCGGCACATACCGCGTCCGGGCTGATGATGTGCGTCTTCCAGCCGAGCGGCTTTCATCGGTGGAGATCGTTGCCGAAGCGGGCGGCGACACGGTTTCCGTTTCGTCGTTCACAGCTACGCTGCCCGGGGAAGCGGACGCAAGTGCCCAGGGCGCGCTGTCCGTTGGTGGAGAAGGGGCTTACTTTTCCGGTGATGTGGAATTGCGCAGCTCAAAACCGGCCGAGCTGGTTGCCTGGGTCAATGGAGGCGGCGTTCCGGACCTCCTGTCAGAGCAGCCACTACAAAAACTGATTGCCAAGGCGGCTGTTTTTCTGACGCCTGCGCGCGTCAGCCTCGACAAGCTCGTGGTTGATCTGGATGGCGGACGCTTCATCGGCCAGGCCGGCACAACCTTTGAGGCGCGCCCGCAAGTAGACGTCTCGCTGGATATTGACACGATTGCGCTGCCCTTCGAGGGCCTCTCCATCGGTGACCGGGTTGTGCCGGGGCGGGCGATTGATCTTGGGTTTGACGGGCGGGTTGCGGTCAATGTCGGCTCTTTTGATACGGGCCCGGTGCATGTTGAGAATGTATCGCTCGAACTTGAATCCTCTGGCACGAGCCTTGTCGTGCGCGAACTCCTGTTTCAAAGCACGCAAGGTGCGAGTGCGACCCTGTCGGGGGAATCTACAGATACAACCGGCACGTATCAGGCCACGCTGACAGCCCCGACTGTCGCATCGCTTGAGGGGCTGCTACCACTTCCTGCGGCGTCGTTACAGGGGCTCTCGTCGCTGTCCCTGAGTGCCAAAGCGCAGTGGCCGGATGAGGCTTCGGCTACCGATACCGCCGGCAGTGCGCCGGAAACGGTTGGCTTCTCAGCGCTGGGGCGCGCCGGCGATGTGCAGTTTGAGACTGAAGGGCAGTTCACGCCCGGAGCCCGGGGAAACGCAGATGCCGGGTTTTCCGTTACCTCCACCTTCACGGCAGACCGCTGGGACAAGCTGGTGCGGGTCGGCGCAGCCTTTGGCGGGCTGACGGGCGACGAGACGGAAGAAACTGAGACCGCAGAAGACGTTCCGCTGATTGCTCCCGACACACCACAGACAGTGACGGCCGTGGTGGAAGGTGCATTCGGTGCCCCGGTTGCCGTCGCCATACAGGCATCAACAGCAGGGCTGACGGGTTCCATTGCCGGAAAGCTCGACACTGCGTCGCCTGACACGACCTATGTGCTGGATGTGTCCGTGGATACGCCCGTCGCGGAAGCCGTCGCACGTGCAGCCGGATACGAACTGACGGACATCAGTACCGCAAGCTTCAAAGGGGGCATCGCCTATGACGGTGAGGGATACGACCTTCAGTCAGTGGCAATCCGGATCGAAGGTACGGACGGTGCGCTTGATGTCGATGCAGAAGGCCGGATCGATCCGGCGGAACCGCGCCCGCGGGCCCGGCTGAACATCACGTCACGTGAAGTGGACATGCGCCTTGTTCATGGCCTTGCAACTGGCGCGTATCTTGATGGTGAGGGCGATGATGCTGATGCTGATGCAGAAGGCCCGTCTGAAGAAGATGCCTTCTGGAGCGCTGACCTTCTGGATACCAGCTGGCTGGATCTGGCGGATGTGGAATTCGCGATGGACGGCAGCGGTGTCGTGGTCGGGGCCATACAGGCCGACCAACTGGCATTGACCGGTATTCTGAATGACCGGACGCTGACCATGACAGATACCCGTGCCTTGGTGCTGGGCGGTGAGGTTCGCGGCGCCGTCACCCTTGCTGCAACCAGTGGTCTGTCGATTGATGCCAGTGTCGCGGGAACAAGCATAGATGCGGGTGCTGCCAGTGAAGCCTTTGGCTTTGGGGTGCTGGGGACGGGTGACGCGTCATTTGAACTCTCACTTGCGGGCAAGGGTCTGAGTGCGCTGGCACTTGTGTCGTCGCTCAAAGGCGAGGGCACTTTTCAGATCGAGGACGGAACACTGTCAGGACTTGATCTTGCCGCCCTGTCTGATGGACTGATGCAGCTTGAGCGCAGCGAAGACTTTGTGCCGCTGGCGGATGCAACGCTCAATGCTGGTGCCACGCCCTATGAAGAGATTTCCGGCCGTCTCGCGGTCACCGCAGGTGTAGTCCGGGCGCCGGACATTCGCCTGACGACACAGGCGGCGACCGGAAAGTCAGCGGCCTTTGCGGATATCGGGCGTACAGCACTGGATATCGAGACATCCTTCGCGTTGAATGAACCGGAAGGCGCGCCAGCGGCAAACATCGTGTTTGCCGGAGACTTCTCAGCCCCTGAGCGAACCATCAACACCGTCGAGCTGGAAGCATTTGCCAGCAGGCGCCTGCTTGAAAAAGACATAGATGCTCTTGGTGGGGACGCGTCGAAGGAACTGCGGGTCATTCTGGACCTGCCGGATACCGAGGACGCAGACAGCGCTACGCCTTAGAGGATGTGTCGCAAGGTGCTGCGTCCTTGAAATGGGCAAGGACGTGGACGCGCACCTCGCTTGAAAGGCCGCGCGGATCCTCAGCGTCGCGGCCTTCATCTATCCGGCGAACAAGTTCGTTCACGGATATTTTTCGCGTACAGGCAATTTCCTTCAGCGCCGACCAGAACTCAGGTTCCAGCGTGATGGATGTCCGGTGTCCGGAAAGCGTCACGGATCGCTTTATTTCCGCGGGCATTGCCTGAGGTCCCCCATGTCTAGGCGGACGGCCCGATCATGTTTTCGGGACGCACCACAGCATCGAACTCTTCTTCGGTCACGAAACCGAGGCCAACAGCCTCTTCCTTGAGTGTGGTTCCGTTCTTGTGGGCTGTCTTTGCAACCTTGGTGGCGTTGTCGTAGCCGATCGTCGGAGCAAGAGCTGTCACAAGCATGAGTGAGCGGCTCATGAGGTCGGCGATGTTGTCCTTACGCGGCTCGATACCGACCACGCAATTGTCGGTGAAGCTGATCGATGCATCTGCAATCAGGCGGATTGACTGAAGGACGGAGTAGCCGATCACGGGCTTGTACACGTTCAGCTCAAAATGACCCTGGCTGCCGGCGATTGTTGTCGTGGTGTGATTGCCCATGACCTGGGTGCAGACCATTGTCAGCGCTTCGCACTGGGTCGGGTTCACCTTGCCCGGCATGATGGAGGATCCGGGTTCATTTTCCGGCAGCGCCAATTCGCCCAATCCGGAGCGGGGACCAGAGCCGAGGAAGCGAATGTCATTGGCAATCTTGAAGAGGCTGACAGCGACCGTGTTGAGGGCGCCGGACAGCTCGACCATGGCGTCATGGGTGCCGAGCGCCTCAAACTTGTTGGGCGCTGTCTCGAACGGAAGTTTCGTCAGTGTTGCAACTTCTTCTGCGAACTTCTCGGCGAAACCGATCTTGGCATTGAGGCCTGTGCCCACGGCCGTGCCGCCCTGGGCGAGCTGTAGAATAGCCGGCAACGCCTGCTCGACGCGGCGGATGCCGTTGTCTACGGCGGCGACATAGCCTGAGAACTCCTGCCCGAGGGTCAGCGGCGTTGCATCCTGAGTATGGGTGCGGCCGATCTTGATGATGTCCGCCCACTCCTTGGCCTTGTCGTTCAATGCGTTGCGGAGCTTCTGCAGCGCCGGGATGAGGGCGTGGCTGGTTTCTTCGCCTGCAGCAATGTGCATGGCGGTGGGGAAGGTGTCGTTCGAGGACTGGGAGCGGTTGACGTGATCATTGGGGTGGACGGGCTCCTTGGAGCCGATCTCGCCGCCGAGCATTTCAATGGCGCGGTTGGCGATCACCTCATTGGCGTTCATGTTCGACTGGGTGCCTGAGCCTGTCTGCCAGACGACGAGGGGGAAGTTGTCGTCCAGCTTGCCTTCGGCCACTTCGAGGGCAGCGGCGGCAATGGCGTCTCCGGTCTTCTTGTCGATATTGTCCAGAGCAATATTCGCAAGGGCGGCTGACCGCTTGACGATGCCAAGCGCCCGGACCATGGGCTTGGGCATGGTCTCGGTGCCGATCTTGAAGTTGCCCAGCGAGCGTTGCGTCTGCGCGCCCCAGTATTTTTCTGAAGGGACTTCCAGCGGGCCAAAGCTATCGGTCTCGGTGCGTGTGCTGGTCATGGTGGGGCAACTCGTCTGGCTGTTGATCTAAACGGCCAGCGGTTTAGCACGCACTTGCCCCCGGCGCTACCGAAGGTGAGGGGAGGTGCTACTTCTTGCGGAATGCGTCGAGGCTAACCACTTCGCCGGGTTCGTCCGGCCTGGTGTCGTCCTCGGAGATATCGACTTCCGCAGGGCTGGGCGCCTGAGCCGGGAGTTCATCTTCCGACGGCGTGGCGGTGAACTGGAGACCGAACTGGACGCTCGGGTCAAAAAAGGCCGTCACGGCTTTGAATGGTACGACGAGTTCACGCGGGACACCGCCAAATGCGAGTTTGACGCTGAACTGCTCCGGCGTGACTTCAAGGTCCCAGTACTGGTGCTGGAGCACCACCGTCATTTCTTCAGGAAAGTCCTTGCGCAGATCATCGCTCATGGAAACGCCGGGAGCCGTGGTCTGGAAGGTGATGAAAAAGTGGTGCTCGCCCGGTAAGCCCTCGCGGAGCGCCATTTCCAATACATCATGCACCACATGACGCAGCGCCTCACGCGCAAGAACGTCATATTGGATTGTATCGCCTGGCACTTTGGACTGCTCCTTGAAATGGGTTTTCGTGCGCCCGTATGTAGCCTTTCTGGCGCTCGGGGCAAATGACCTTAGAGGTGAAAGTGCAACATATCCTCCTCAATCTCCTCAACCAAATGCTCGCCCATGGACATTAGTACATTTCTTCGGGCTAAATGAGTTCAATTCGTTTTGTGGAGGGGCAGTTGAATGTTGCGTATTGGTTTGGGTGTTGTTGGAAGTCTGCTTCTAGCTGGTTGTGCAAGTATAACCGGGGGGACGTCACAGAATATCACGGTGATTACTTCGCCTTCAGAAGCGACCTGTGATTTCGTTCGTCAGGGGCAGTCCATTGGATCAATTGACCGCACGCCGGGTACTTTGCATGTTCGTCGTAGCAAGCACGACATTCTCATCAACTGCACCAAAGAAGGCTATGAGCAAGCTGTGTTCTACAACAATTCCGGTTTGTCTTCGGCCGTTGGCGCAAACATCGCTGTAGATGTTCTACTTACTGCCGGCATCTCGTCGATCATCGATTCTGCAAACGGCGCTGATAACGAGTATCAGGAAGTCGTCAATATAACGATGCAGCGCAAGGCGGAGGCCGTCACGGCGGGTTCCGCTCCATCTGCGCCGGCTGCCACACAGGCAATGGAAACATCCGAGGCCGGGTCACCTGACAAGGCTGAAGGCGGCATGCAGCCGATTGCCAACCCTCAGTGATGGCAGGGCGGTGCTGGATGCCGTTTCATCATGTTAGGTGGGAAAGTGAGGGCTTCTGTTGCCAGGTGCCCTCGAACCCCGCTTAACGGCGCGAACCGCTAAGGCTCAATTTGAAACCAATCGCGCTGCTAAGCAGCGAGACGTGCTTCCGCATAGTTGTCGTTTGCAACTACTAAATCGGCCCGATAACGGCGGAACCATGCCGAGCAAAAGAACTGCCTTTACGCCCTCGTCGATCCTAGTTCGCCCCCACAGAAGCCCGCCGTCGGTCAATTGACCAATGTCGGCGGGTTTGTGGTGGAGGCGCCGGGTACTGCCCCCGGGTCCGATAGGTTTATTACGCAGACCGTTTATCGCCATATCCAGGTGCGACCTGGCACACCCCTAATATAGGCCCATAAGAGTGTTGATTAAAGGTGTGTTGGCTACGCGTCCCGGGAAGGCAGGTTTGCGCGCAGGAATGCAATGAGATTGCCGCCCATCACCTTGGCAATGGCTTCCTCGCTCACGCCGGCCTTGAGCAGGGCGTCGGTCAGAAGCACAAGCTGGGATGTATCAAAGGCAACCTGGGTGGCCCCATCATAGTCTGACCCCAGCGCCACATGGTCCTCGCCGACAAGGTCAATTGCATAAGCGATGCTTGCTGCAACACCAGCCGGGGAGATGTCGCAGACCGCGCCTTCCCAGTATCCAATGCCGATCAGCCCACCCTGGGCGGCAATTCGCTTCATCAACTGGTCTGACAGATTGCGCACACTGTCACAGGCGCCGCGCACGCCCGTGTGCGACACAACGACGGGGCGGGTGGCCATGTCCAGAACATCCGCGACGGCATTGGGGGACGAGTGAGCCAGATCGATGATCATCCGGCGCTCCTGGGCGGCTTTGACCACTGCACGCCCGTGCGCGCTCAAACCTTCGCCGGTAATGCCGTGAAGGGAGCCGCCCAGCTCGTTGTCGAAAAAGTGGTGCAGACCGATCATGCGGTATCCGGCGTCGTAGAGGGCATCCAGGTTTGAAACGTCGCCTTCCAACGGGTGTCCGCCTTCGGTTGCCAATAGGCCGCCGACAATGGTTCTGCTGCCGGCGCGTTCCGCCAGCAGGGCATCCATGTCCTTACGTGTGCGGATTACCTTCAGTGTTTCCGGTGCACGGCGCGCGGCCTGGTGGAGTTTGCCTGCCTGGTAGAGTGCGCGTTCCAGCAGGCTGCCCCAGGTTGCGACAGGCCAGGCCTGCGCAATGGCTGCCAGGGTGATCTGATCGCTGTCGGCTGTGTTCTCATCATAGTTCAGGCCGTCAGGTACCTTGGTGACGGCAGCGAATACCTGAAGTGTGACATTGCCTTCAATGAGCCGTGGGACGTCCACGTGACCCCGGTCTGCGCGGTCAAGGATGTTCCGGCTCCACAGCAATGTATCCGCGTGAAGATCCGCGATGGTGAGCTTTGCGTGAAGTTGCTGAGCGCGTGATCCTGCGGAGGGTAGCTGGGTTTCAACGACCCGATTGTTTGGCCGTTCCAGCGCGCCGGGGACGATGAACCAGGCTGTGGCATAGTAGATGGCTGCGAGTGCACCCACGATGATTGCTGACCATTTGAACACTGCCCGGTCCTCCTTTTTTCAACCTTTTTCTTCGGTCCCAAGAACCGTTTTGAGGCGTCTATACACCATATTTCCCGGTTGATCTTGGCTGTGTCCCCCAACCGTGGCACCTTGGGGTGGTTAATACGGGGTTAATGCCCCTGACGCTGGCTTCCAATTGGGGTTGGACCGGCTTGTACGCTCAATTGGGGGGCGTCTCACATGTTGCAGATCAGGGCATGCAGTGCATTTGCGCTGGCAGCCGTCATTGCGTTGGCTCAGACCTTTGGCATTGTGCATGCCTATGCCGCGGCCGCGGACCGTTGGGGTGGCTGGGCAGAGCTTGGCGGCGCCCTTGGTGGCGTGACTGAAAGCCGTGCGGAAGCAGCGGTTTTCCTCCCAATTCTGCAGTCTGACAAAGACCTCTTCTTTACGGATGTGCGCGGCAAGCTTTTTGATGAGCAGGTCTCGGAAGTGAATGCGGCCATCGGGTACCGGCACATGCATGCATCAGGCTGGAACTTTGGTGCCTGGGCTGGCGCGGACCATCGCGACACATCACAGGACAATGTTTTCTGGGCGGCTTCCGCCGGCCTTGAAGCGCTGTCAAAGAATTATGACCTGCGGGTCAACGGGTATCTCGCCGTCACCGACGCAAAGGGGTCACCCGGACTGGCCTCAGCCGTAATCGAGAGCGGGCAGGTCTTCCTTATCGGCGGACAGGAAGTGCCACTTTCCGGCGTTGACTGGGAAGCCGGTGTGCGTGTGCCGCTTGAGGGAATTCCGACGACTACATCACGTCACGGTTTGCGGCTCTATGCAGGCGGGTTTTACTTCAATGATGAAGATGCCCTGGAGAAAG
>Ga0207422_1001161_pt1 | contig 59023 bp, 47 predicted proteins | sample MarCyaLeptolynsp_FD_187757 | JGI IMG/M metagenome (GOLD analysis project Ga0207422, IMG submission 187757) | Marine cyanobacterial communities from Panama - species 1 Leptolyngbya sp. (SPAdes) | ecosystem: Environmental > Aquatic > Marine > Unclassified | place: Panama: Panama City | collected...
AAATAAGGTTTTGCGAGGCCCTAGGACCCGCTCCCCAGGAAAGATACTCCTTGGTAACCTCCTTAGCATTAGGGGTATTAGGTCGAGTTCCTTGCACCAATTTAATTACGAATTCATAGAGGTGGTCACTTACCGGAATGCGTCGCACCAATTGTTGATATTTCAAAATTTCCTCGGTCGAGAGAACTTCGTTTACCTCTACTTCAAGTCCAGCGGTGGTATTCTTAACAATATTCACCTCTTCGGCAAAGCTTGGATATCCCACTTCAATATTAAACATGAATCGGTCCAATTGAGCTTCGGGCAAAGGATAGGTTCCCTCCTGCTCAATGGGGTTTTGTGTAGCTAATACGAAAAAGGGCTGGGCCATTTGATAGGTGTGTCCTGCCGCGGTAACGGAACGCTCCTGCATAGCTTCCAGTAGCGCAGATTGCGTTTTAGGAGGCGTTCGGTTGATCTCGTCTGCTAAAATGATATTGGAGAATAAAGGTCCCTTGATGAATTTAAATTGACGATTTTCATCCAATATTTCCGCCCCAACAATATCCGAAGGCATTAAATCAGGTGTAAATTGGATACGACGGAAACTTAAGCCCAAGGCTTGGGATACCGTATTAACCAAGAGGGTTTTTGCTAAACCAGGTACTCCAACTAAAAGTGAATGACCCTTACAAAAGATGGAGAGCAAGAGCAGGTGAATTACTTCATCCTGACCAATAATGACCTTGCCAATTTCCTTCTTTAGAATTTCATATTTCTCGCCTAGTTCCTTTACTAGGGCTACTTCATCGCCATTATTACTCATAAGTAGAAGAATAATTTAACCACTCGCGTCTGAATTCACATTGCAAGTAATCATTGTTCACCCTTACATAGGTATCCTTAATTTTCTCATCCACCCATTCTTCGAGAATGCGATTTTTCTTTTGGGCCAGGGCAACTTGCTTAATTCTCTGGTAATCAGTAGCCATATCTGCGATGTGCGCATCGGAACGATCAATCAGCTTTACCAATTTATAGCCTTCTTTTTCATCACGGGTTCGAAAGAAACTAGGTTCCGAAATGGTTCCTTCTTCTATAGACTCCAGGGTATAAAATATGGTTTTATCCAATTGTCCAGTTTCCCATTTGCTATCGCCAGTTTGAGGGTTCATCACCCGTCCACCGTTAAGTCTAGATTCTTCGGCGGCCGAATATTTTTGGGCAGCTTCTTCGAAGGTGATTTCATTATTGAGGATCTGTTGACGAATACTGTCTAATTTCAATTTAGTTGCCTCTAAATTTTCTGCTGAAATCTTAGGTTTAATCAGGATATGACGCAGATCTAGTTCCTGACCAATCTTGCGTTGCACCTGAACGATATGATAGCCGTATTCCGATTTAAATGGCTCCGAAATTTCATTTAATGCGAGGTTAAAGGCTACCGCTTCAAATTCTTTCACGAACTGTCCTCGTTTTATGCCTTTGTATTCCCCTCCATTCCGTGCCGAACCTGGATCTTCACTATAAAGTACGGCCATGGTGCTAAAGGAAGAACCATTTTCAATCCGGTCTTTAATCTCATTAAGCTTATCAATTGCCTCTTGTTTTGCCGCATCACTGACTTCAGGAAAAAGAGAAATTTCCGCATATTCCACTTCGGCATTAATCAGCGGAAGACTATCCTTAGGGATCTCGGCATAAAACTCACGTACTTCTGATGGGGTAATTTCCACGTCTCCATTAATCTCCTGCAGCATTCTTTGCGCCGTCAGCTGATTTTTAATCAAGGGAGCCATTTCCTCCTTAATCTCCAAGATCGATTTACCGTAGTACTGCTCCAATTTTGTTTCGCTACCAATTTGTTGGATGAATACCGCGATTCTCCGATCAATATTGGCTTGTACTTCGTCCTCTGCAACTTCAATTGAATCTAAGGCTGCTTGATGAAGTAATAATTTCTCCAAGAGTAAATCTTCAAATACCCGACAATCCTCAACTGGTAAAGCTGGGTTTTGGCGGGTTTGGGCTTCCACGCTCTGATCCAAGTCACTCTTTAGGACAATCTCCTTTCCTACTACGGCAAGTACTCCATCAATAAGTTTGGGTTGGGCCATTAGCCCACCACTCATCAATAAAGCAAGACAAAGAGTTTTAAGGGTAAGTTTCAAATTCTTTCTTTTTAAGTGCATCACTAAGGAGGTTTTTCTCCAAGCTGGTCATTAAATCCAAGCGACGCTTGTTGATTAAGGTTTTACGGATGATATCCTCAACGTAAATTAAGGGGGAGGAATTATCCTTGATCTTGTAATTTACAATTTCAGCTAAGTAAAACAAGTCACCTTCCTCTAATTCCACATACTTATTACGAGCCAAGAAATCCTGCTGATTGTAGGTGCGAATGGGCACCAACTCAATAAACTCATTAAAGCTTATCCAAGATGTATCCTCCAGGGAGAAATTACGCGCATAACGCAAGGCATAGTCCATTAACTGTCCCAGGTCCTCCGGATCCTTACTTTTAAATAAGTCCGCCAGATCATCGATATCTGGGGCATCGGCGGGTACGGTAATTACCCTCAGTTGTAGAATATTCTCCTTGAGCTGAAAATTCTCTAAGTGATCTTGGTAATAATCCTTGATTTGAGTATTCGAAATAGTAGTATCCAAGCGATCCGCTACATATTTCTCCAGGTAAGCAAACTTGAGAAGATCATTACGGTAGTTCTGAATCTGCTCGTCAAATTGTTTTTGTTCTTCGGTAAGATTAAACTCGGCTTTATAGATCATCAGTTCGTTCTTTGCCCAAACATTAATGTAGTTCTGCACAAAACTGATGCTATCATCCTCCGTTAATTCAGAGGGAATAACCTTGTCCAATTCCGATTGATACAAGTAGGAATCGTAGACCCGAGCCACGGCTGGGCCTTTATCCTCTTCATCCTCGGCCGGTTGAAAAAAATCGCAGCCCCCTAATAAAATTAGGAGGCTTGCCATTGATAATATTCTAAAAGTCTTATTCAAGTTCCTTGATCACTTCACTAAGAACATCCTCATTAACGCTCACTTTGTATTTGGCCCTTAATTCTTCCAACCAAGTAGTTTCAAGGTAAGCTTGATAAGCACTTATAACAGGACCCTTTGTTTCTAATAATTCCTTAGCGCGAGGAGCTTGCACTTCGATAATTACCGCTCCCTTAAAACGTCCGTTGTCTTCAATGATCTCCGTACGTCCAGGCTCCGCTTGCTCTGCTATAATCTCCTTATATTCCGATAGATCGGCGAGTTCCGCCACCGCACTATCAATGTTCAAATTGAGTTTAGACTCCACATTTAAATCCTGCATTACCTCCGCACGACCCTTGCCTTTGTCCAAACGCTTCATTGCCTTTTTGGCCACCTTTTTACTTACTCCATCAACCAAGTAAACATTGTAACGGGTATCCCATTGGTAATCCTCACGGTTAGCCATGAAAAAGGCCTCCAATCCAGCAGTATCGGTCATGGCTCTCCGCCACACCTTCTCCTCGGTTAAATCGAAAAGAAGAATACCCTCATAATACTCGCGTTCTAACATCCGGAATTCGGGGTATTTAAAGGATAATCGACTCTTTTCATAAGCCAACAATTCCTCTTCTTGATAATCTTTAATCAGCTTGAACAACTGAGATTTCATATTGCTGCCTCTGGCATAGCGCTTCTGGCGGTCTTTCACGACTTCAAGCATATCTTGAACGGTATACTTGTGATCCTTGAATTCAAAAACCACTTGGTCAGCATATCGAACGCGACTAGGCAGGATAAACTGCTTAGACATGAACTGCTCCTCGTCCACCTGATCGTAAACACGACGGTAAACTTTGGGGTATTCCTTGAATTTGTAGTCCTTTTTAACTCGCTTCATCACGGAAACCTGACTTTGTTGAGCACGGGAATCACGCTCCACCTTATTGCGAATTTGACCTTCCGCTTCCTCAAAAGATTCCACTCCAATTTTGTCAACTAGCATTATGATATGCCAACCTACTGGAGTTTTAACCGGACTAGAGATATCTCCTGAATCCGCCAAGGCAAATGCTACCTCTTCGAACTCGGGGTACATCTTATTAATGCCAAAAGCTTCTAGGATACCACCTTGGGGAACCGAGGTCTTGTCTTCAGAATATTGTTTTACTAAGGTTCTGAAGTCCTCACCAGCCAAGAGTTTGGCGTGGATTTCTTCAATTTTCTTTTTAACGTCCTCTTTTTGCTGAGTGGTAGTTTTATCGTTATCAATCAACATCAAATGGGCTACTCTAACCTTTCCGCGCGCATCGCGTTTGTCGGTAGTCTTTACAATGTGATAGCCAAATTGGCTTCGTACGGGGTCAGAGATTTTACCTACTCTCGTTTTAAAAGCAGCGCTTTCGAAGGGATAAACCATATCGAATACGGTGAAATATCCAAGATCACCACCTTTACGGGCGCTATAGGTATCATCCGAGGCCGATTGGGCTACTTCTTCAAATAATGCTCCCTGCTCCTCGATCTTGCGCTTAAGGCTAACAATCTTTTGGTAAGCGGCCAAAGTATCATCGGGACTAGGATTCTTGGGTAAGGCAATCATGATATGTGAAGCCCTAACATCCATCTTCATACGACTATAAGCCTCACGAATTAAGTCCTTAGTTACATCTTTATCAGATAAGTAGGGTTTTGTTAATTGCTCGCGATAATTCTTGAACTCTCTTTGGAAGGTAGGCATGGTATCCTTACCCATTTCCTTAGCCTCATGTACTTTCAACTTAAAATTGATGTACAGCTCGAGGTACTCGGCAGGGGTTTTGGGGTCAATCTCCTGACCAATATCCCTATTCTTATTGTACACCGCCATATATTCTTCGGCGGTAACCGTATCACCTTCTACGGTGAAAAGTACCTTTTCAGCTAATGATTGTGCTTGTAGTCCAAAGCCAGTAAGGACTAGGGCCAAGATTGCAAAGAATCCCTTCTTCATTTTCTAACAGAGTTTATTTACGACTATAATTTGGTGATTCACGGGTAATGTGAACATCATGCGGATGACTTTCATTCACCCCGGCCGTAGTTATGCGCACGAATTTGCCATTTTTTTGCAAGGTGGCAATGTCCGGAGAGCCGCAATATCCCATTCCAGCGCGTAAACCACCGATAAATTGGTACATAACTTCTCCAACTTCACCTTTATAGGCCACCCGACCTACTATACCTTCTGGCACTAATTTTTTGATATCATCTTCGACATCCTGGAAATATCGGTCCTTAGAACCTTGCTGCATGGCTTCAATAGAACCCATACCACGATAAGTCTTATACCGTCTACCTTCGTAAATGATAGTTTCTCCTGGAGCTTCTTTGGTACCCGCAAGTAAGGAACCTAACATTACGGTATCCGCACCCGCCGCTACAGCTTTTACGATATCTCCGGTAAAACGAATACCTCCATCGGCAATTAGTGGAACCCCAGTACCTTCAAGGCCCTTACGAGCTTCCATGATAGCGGTTAATTGAGGCACCCCTACTCCTGCTACCACGCGAGTGGTACAAATTGAGCCCGGACCAATTCCTACTTTAACTGCATCGGCACCCGCTTCCGCAAGGTAGCGTGCTCCTTCGGCGGTAGCCACATTCCCTACAATAACATCCAGATCAGGGAATTTCGCCTTAACGGCCTTTAAAGCGTTTACTACCCCGGCAGTGTGACCGTGAGCTGTATCAATAATCACTGCATCCACATTAGATTCAACCAAAGCGGTAACTCGATCCAATACGTCTGGAGTAACCCCAACAGCAGCTGCCACTCTTAAACGACCATAATCATCTTTATTGGCATTTGGCTTAATATTAGACTTAGTGATATCGCGGTAGGTAATTAATCCAATCAAGTGGTTGTCCTTATCTACTACTGGAAGTTTTTCAATCTTATGCTTTTGCAGGATTACTTCCGCTTCCGATAAACTAGTATTCTCTAGGGTGGTTACCAATCCTTCGCGGGTCATGATTTCCGACAAAGGACGATCTTCATTTTTCTCAAAGCGCAAATCACGGTTAGTAATAATGCCAATGAGCTTTTTATCCCCGTCTACAATTGGGATACCGCCAATTTTATAATCCCTCATCATTTTCTGAGCATCGCTTACCAAAGCGTTCTCTGGAAGGGTAACAGGATCGAGTATCATTCCACTTTCCGCACGTTTTACATTACGCACTTCAACGGCTTGTTGCTCGATGGTCATGTTTTTATGTAATACCCCAATACCTCCGTCCTGAGCTACGGCAATTGCCATACGCGCTTCGGTAACGGTGTCCATTGCGGCAGAAATAATTGGAGTCTTAAGTGTGATATTCCTCGTAAAACGGCTGGAAAGATCAACTTCGCGTGGTAACACTTGAGAATAGGCTGGTACTAAAAGTACATCGTCATAAGTGAGTCCTTCACCCATAACCTTATCGCTAAAAGTTGACATAGAGCGTTGCAATTAGAATTAAATTGCGCGCAAATTTAGGAATTAATAAGTGATTCTTCACTGCTTCCAATAAGTATATAACTTAAGCTTATCATAAAAAAATGCCATCTCCCAAAAGGAAGATGGCATTTCTGAAATCGCCTTAACCAATTAGCGAATAAGTGTAAAGGAGCTACGTTCTTCAACTTCCCTATCTCCGGGAGTTTGGAACTTTAAATAGGTAACATACACTCCTTGGGGGGCGTTCGAACCCTCAAAGCTTCCATCCCAACGTTCATCGGGGTTTTTCGTTTCAAATACTTTCTTACCCCAGCGGTTCAGAATATAGAAATGATAATTATCTACATTACTCAAGCGCATACTCGGACCGTAGGTCTGATTTTCCACAATGGAGCTTCCTGGTCTGAAAGCGGTGGCTAGGTATACTTTAGCTTCCTGTTGACTACAAGCCTGATTAGAGATTACAGAAATTGGGTTTCCTTGATTATCAATAATCCCCTGGGGGTTACCACCTTCTATTGCCTGAATATAGTAGCAATAAGCGCCTGCCGTTGGATTGGCTTCAACTAATTCTCTGATTTCATAATCAATGAAAGTGGTGTCCTCTTGTCCGTTTGTTGTGATATTTTCCCCAATCTTCTTCCAGGAAAATCCATCAGCTCGACGGCGGTAAATTTCATAGCGTTCCACATAGCCCATCCAACCGAAATAGGAATTCCAGGTTAAACGATTGGTAACATCTTCATTTGCTGTTACATCCAATCTAAGGTTAGAAGCAATATTACTAATAGTATCATAGCCTCCACAGCTATCTGTTGCTGTAACGCGGTAGAAATATCGCTGCTTATCTGGGTCTACACCAAAGTCTTGGAAGGTGATTATATATGGAGGTGCGGTGGGTTTACCCATGGTCGCAATGGTAGTGTAAGGTCCATAGTAATCTGGCGCTCTTTGCACTTGGAAACTACGTACATCTGCCTGACCATCAATATAAATGTCGATATCCAAGGAATTTCTCGTAAGATCATTAGTTACTTTGGATACATACAATTGTTGTGACTGTTGGGGAACCGCGGCTTCCACACATACCGTGTTGGAGGTAGAGCTGAGATTGGCAATGGTATCCCGAGCCTCAACTACATAGCAATAGCGATAATCCTTTTTAATCACATTCTGACGGAAGCTAGTGTCCTCCGGCGCTGCTGTGAATAGAATAGTAGGAGCTAATACCGTTCCATCAGGCTCGGTAATCTGCGACCAAACTCGATATTCATGCACTCCATTAGGGAACTCACGGTACTCATTCCAACTGATGCGGGAGAATCCCTCGCATTTGTTTAAGTAATTACGAAGATGAATGGTATTGTAAGGGCTCACCGCCAAATCATCACTCTGATTTCCGCAACTGTCGACCGAAACAACTTTAAACTGCTCGGAGCGCGTTTCAGCCATCGAACCTGCCCACTCATAAGGCATGCTCGCGCCGGCGCCAATGGTATCTACGATAATCCAGCCATTAGCAGGATCATTAAAGAACAGATAGTACTCAACAATATCTCCACCTGGATTATTGTCAAACTCCACCATGGCTTTATTATTCTGGTTTACCAATACTCTACCCAGATTTATATTCTCCACATTAGTACGATCTTGGAATCTACCGGTATCCTGAGTAGAGCCGGAATAACAATTGACCATTGTATCAGGTACTCGAATCTGATAAGCCACCAGCATATCACAGACACTCACGGTATCGGTAAAGTTGGTATTGGTGGTCTCCCCTACTTTAGTCCAGTTTCCGCTACCTTCAGGGGCTTCAACCCAAACCTCATAAATATTTCCGCGCGAAGGGTCAAGTCCAACACCATTTAAAGGGGTCCAAGAGAGTTGTGCATATTCTGCACTCCCGGGCGGCAGAGCGGTGAGACTCATGCTCATGATATTGACCTCTCGACTTGGGAGAGATATAAAATCACAGGGGCCGGTACTCATTTCCATCCAGAAGTGAGTATATCCATTTCCTGCGGGAATAATTGTGCTTAAGGTGTCATAATGAGGAACGCTATCTACCACGGTCCAGTTGCCCAGAGCGGCATCGGCGGCGTTCGCCCCATAAATTCGGTAATAATTAAATTCCAGGACGCTGTCCAGCTCCGGTTGATCCCAACTTAAGCGAATAGAACCATCCAACTGCACATCTGTACATTGTAATCCAGGTGGGGTCGGATCTCCCGCGATAACTTCCACGATAATAGTAGCCAAACCGACTTTAGGCGCAGCACATCCATCATCCTCCATTCTTACCGTGAAGTAATAGGTATTAGAAGCTGTACCACATCCTCCAAAATTGAGGTGAACACAGTCTGGAACCCAAAAGAATTCTACCGTATTCTGAATCACGCTACAGTAAGTTCCACTGGAATTAAAGGACGTTAAAGTCGCACAAGGTGCTGCTCCATTACAACCCGTACTTGAAGCATAATTATTGGAATTTAATTGAAGTCCACCGGCCTTCATACAAATCTGCTGGAAGCTACCATTAGCCGCTTGATCTAAATCACGTGCTACTACGCGAAACTGCACGGTATCCTGGGGATAAGTACGAATCCTATAGATATTTCCGGTACGTTGAACATTTTGATATATCGCAGTATCTATTTCGGCTGAAGGAGTACTGGCATTAACGGGACAATCATTTGCATCAAGGTAATAGATCGGTACATCTCGGTATACTTCACCTATTAATTGTCCGCAACGGTATTCTTTAATAACTACACAAGAGGCATACCAACCATCGGCTGGATTATTCGCTAAAGCGGTAATTTCTCCCGAAGTGGGATCTAAAGTATTTGGGCCATTATTTGGGTTCTCAGTGCCATCAGGAAAAGGGGCATTAAAGGCATATCCAGAGTTAAAGGCAATATTAGCGGTAGCACTAGTCTTTGGCTGATCCCAATCAAAAACTAAACTATCAATATCCTTATCGGAAGGTAAGTGATTGAACTCAAATAGGAAGTTCGGGCAGGTAACAGCATTTGCATCTTGTGCAAAGACTGGGCTGTTATCATAACAAGTGCTGGTGTTTAGAGCATTGGCTGCGCCTGGTGGTGTAAAGGGATACATTTTAGAACGCAGGTAATATTGGCTCGCGTTGGTATTTTCTAACTGGGGACGACAACATAAGCTCCAACTGAACTCCCAACCGGCAGCGGGAGGAATTCCGTTTAAATTAACATTACCACTTCTAAATACTCCTTTTTCAATTGCGCCATCGTCCCCACTAGGGCAATCTATATCTAAGGATGAATTTGGGCAATCTGGAGAAACATCACCGGATAAACTAGGAACATAGGTACAAGCTATATTACCAGCCGGTCCATTAATAAACTGTGTTCCCCCAGGCATAGAAGCTCCGGTACAATCACGATAAAGTACTAAGGTGAAAACATACTGTCCACCAGGGGTACACTCCCAATAAATCTCTCCTCCTAAAAGGTGAGTTGCATAACTCTGGGTCCCAAAGCCAAGCATGATGAGGGAGAAAAATAAGGTTCTAAGGTTCTTCATTGGGAATTAGAATTTATTCGAAAGTATAACCAAGGAATTGTACCTCGAAGAACGGATGAGTGAAGGTGCTCTTTGAAGGAATTAAAGGAAAATAAACCCAGAAATACTGGAACAAAAAAAAAGGCTCCTTTGAGGGAAGCCTTTTTTATATGATTTTACGATAAGTCCTAGCGAACTAAACTAAAATTACCGCGCTCTTCTTGTTCGGAGCCTCCAGGGGTTTGGAACTTGATGTAATAGATGTATACACCTTGAGGAGCATCGCTTCCTTCAAAGGTACCATCCCAACGCTCCTCTGGGTTGTTGGTTTCGAATACTTTCTTGCCCCAACGATTGAGGATGTAGAAATTATAATTGTTAACCTCAGCGAGACGCATAGAAGGTCCATAAGTTTGATTCTCAACGATGGAACTTCCTGGACGGAAAGCGGTGGCTAGGTATACCTTAGCTTCTTGCTGAGAACAAGCCTGATTTGAGATGGCCGACATAGGGTTACCTTGGTTATCTACTATTCCCTGAGGGTTTCCACCTTCGATGGCTTTGACATAATAACAGTAGGCTCCAGCGGTCGGATCAGCTTCTACCAATTCGCGAATTTCATAGTCGATGAAAGTGGTATCTTCTCTACCATTGGTGGTAATATTTTCACCTACTTTCTTCCAGCTGGCCCCATCGGCCCGACGACGATAGATTTCATAGCGCTCTACATAACCTCCCCATCCGAAATAGGAATTCCAATTTAGTCGATTCGTTACATCATCTCCAGGCACTACATTGAGCAGCAAGTTGGAAGAGATATTACTAATAGTATCATATCCTCCACAACTATCTGTAGCCGTTACCCGGTAGAAATAGCGTTGGGCATTCACGTCCACGCCAAAGTCTTGGAAGGTAATGATATAAGGAGGTGAAGTTGGTTTACCCATTGTAGCAATAGTCCGGTAAGGTCCATAATATTCTGGCGCTCGTTGAACTTGGAAACTGCGCACATCCGCCTGACCATCAATATAGATGTCGATATCTAAGGCGTTACGGGTTTGATCATTGCTCACTTTAGAAATGTAAAGTTGACGTGATTGCTGCGGTACAGCGGCTTCCACACAAACAGTATTCGAAGTGGAGCTCAAATTGGCAATAGTATCCCTTGCTTCCACCACATAACAATAGCGATAATCCTTACGAATCACATTTTGACGGAAGCTAGTGTCCTCCGGAGAGGCCGTGAATAGAATAGTTGGAGGCAATACGGTGCCATCAGGTTCAGTAATCTGTGACCAAACCCGATACTCATGAACTCCATTCGGGAATTCGCGATATTCATTCCAGCTAATTCTAGAGAAACCTTCACATTTATTGAGGTAATTTCTCAGATAAATGGTGTTGTATGGGCTAACCGCTAGGTCATCACTTTGATTACCACAACTATCCACGGAAACAACCTTGAATTGTTCTGAGCGGGTATCCGCCATGGAACCGGCCCATTCATAGGGCATACTAGTGCCAGCGGCAATGGTATCCACTATAATCCACCCGTTCGAAGGATCGTTAAAGAAAAGGTAATACTGAACAATATCTCCATCAGGAGTTGCGTCAAACTCCACCATAGCCTTATTATTCTGGTTAACCAGAACTCGGCCCAAGTTGATATTTTCAACATTCGTACGATCTTGGAAGCGGCCAGTATCCTGAGTTGAGCCAGAGAAACAATTTACCATTGTATCGGGTACTCGCACCTGATAAGCTACTAGCATATCACAGACACTAACAGTATCCGTATAATTGGTATTGGTAGTCTCGCCAATCTTCTGCCAATTATCGCTACCCTGAGGGGCTTCCACCCAGACCTCATAAATATTCCCTCGGGTGGGATCGAGCCCTACCCCATTATGCGGGGTCCAGGACAATTGAGCGATCTCCGGACTACCCGGCGGAATGGCCGTCAGGCTCATGGTCATGGTTGAGACAACTTGACTTGGAAGGGAGATGAAATCACATGGACCAGTACTCATCTCCATATAGAAATAACTGGTAGCACCTTGAGAAGGAACCACGGTCATTAAAGTATCGTAGTAAGGAACACTATCAACTACAGTCCAAGGACCATTAGCTGAATTGGAGCCATAAATTCGATAGTAATTGAACTCTAATACTGAATCTAATTCAGGTTGATCCCATGCCAGACGTATGGATCCATCCAACTGAACATCGGTACATTGTAATCCAGGCGGAGTCGGGTCTCCCGCAATTACTTCAACCACAATGGTTGCTAGACCCACTTTTGGTGCTGCGCAACCATTATCTTCCATTCGGATAGTAAAGAAATAGGTATTCGAAGCCGTTCCACAACCGCCAAAGTTCAAGTGCACGCAATCAGGAACCCAAAGGAATTCCACCGTATTCTGAATAACACTACAATAAGTTCCACTGGAATTAAAAGTGGTTAAGGTCGCACAAGGTGCAGCACCATTACAACCTGTGGAGGAGGCATAATTATTGGAATTTAACTGCAATCCCCCTGCTTTCATACAAATCTGCTGAAAGCTACCGTTAGAGGCCTGGTCTAAGTCTCGAGCTACCACTCTAAATTGTACGGTATCCTGAGGATAGGTGCGAATACGATAAACATTACCAGTACGCTGCACATTTTTGTAAATCGCCGTATCAATTTCCGCTGATGGAGTGCTGGGATTAACCGGACAGTCTCCACTAGGCAAATAATAAATGGGAACATCACGATAAACCTCGCCAATAAGCTGGTTACAGCGGTATTCCTTTATTACCACACAAGAGGCATACCAACCGTCCGTTGGGTTATTGGCTAATGCCGTTAACTCACCAGAGGCTGGATCCAAGGTATTAGGACCATTATTAGGATTTTCGGTGGCATCTGGAAAAGGAGCATTAAATCCGTAACCTGAGTTCCAAGCAATAGGATTGTTAGAACCTTGTAATGGATCTCCCCAGTCAAAAACCAAGCTGTCAATATCCTTATCAGATGGTAAGTGGTTAAATTCAAACAAGAAATTTGGACAAGTTACTGCATTAGCATCCTGAGCGAAAACAGGGCTATTATCGTAACAAGTGCTTGTATTCAAAGGTTGGGTAGACCCGGGAGGAGTGAACGGATACATTTTCGACCGTAGGTAATATCCACCCGTTGGAGAGTTTTCTAGAGAAGGACGACAACAAGATGACCAGGCAAACTCCCAACCACCTGCAGGTGGAATACCGGCTAAACTTACTGGTCCACTGCGGTAAACTCCTTTTTCGATTCCACCCGCATCGCCGGCAGAACAATCAATATCTAAAGCCGAGTTAGGACAATCCGGAGATACATCGCCAGATAAGGAGGCAATGTAGGTACATGAAATAGTCGCCGGTCCTGTTAGTGTTTGCGTACCCGTAGGTATAGAAATACCCGTACAATCCCGATAGAGTACTAGGGTAAAAATGTATTGACCGTTAGGGGTACACTCCCAGTAAATTTCTCCTCCTAAAAGGTGAGATGCTTGAGTGTTGAAGGATGCAATTGTGAGCAGGGCCACAATAAACATTCTGAACTTCTTCATTACAATCTGTATTTGCTTCAAATATATCCCATAGAAAAGGTCCTGACAAGTACTACTTATTTAAGGAGCCTTCTTTATGAGTTATTGATTTATTATTCTAAAATTCCAGTTGGCTCAAATTGTTTTGAACCGCGCGGAATTCATACCATAATTCTTTAACGATTTGCGCAGCAGGTTTAATATTATCTATCATTCCACTAACCTGTCCGATTTCCAATTCTCCTTCCTCCAGGTCACCTTCGAACATGCCTCTTTTGGCGCGGGCCCGTCCCAGTAATTCGAGCAATTCTTCTTTAGAAGCGCCCTGATCATAGGCTTCCTTCACTCTCTGAAAAAACGGATTCTTAATCAGACGCACCGGAGCTAATTCCTTCAAGGTGAGCATCGTATCTCCCTCCTGGGCTGCTAATACCGAGTCTTTAAAGTTTTGATGTGCAGAACTCTCCTCACTTGCTACAAATCGTGATCCTATTTGCACCCCTTCCGCTCCAAGGGCAAATGCGGCCGCAATTTGCTGACCATTAGCGATTCCCCCCGCTGCAATCATTGGGATGCTTAAAGCTTGACTTACCATAGGCCATAAGACCAAACTGGTTGTTTCATCCCGACCATTGTGACCTCCAGCTTCAAAGCCTTCTGCCACCACGGCATCAACCCCAGCGGACTCGGCCTTTAAAGCAAACTTTAATGAGCTAACGACATGCACCACCGTGATGCCCTTCTCTTTTAGATGGGCGGTCCAGGTTTTGGGATTGCCCGCAGAAGTGAACACGATAGGCACCTCTTCCTCCACAATGATCGCCATCAATTCCTCAATTTGGGGATAGAGCATGGGAACATTTACCGCGAAAGGCTTGGTACCCAGAGATTGCTTAGCCTTCTGAATATGCTGGCGCAAGATATCCGGATACATGGAGCCAGCTCCGATAATTCCCAGACCTCCTGCTTTTGAAACCGCGGTAGCAAGTTCCCAGCCACTGCACCAAATCATCCCGGCTTGAATCAGGGGAATTTCGATTTTAAAGAGCTGGCTTATGCGGTTTCTCATAATACGATAATCTTAAAGGTCTCTCTCTGCTGACCAATTATTTGCAGGTAATAAATCCCTGGCTGCAGGCCTTCTAAATCAAGACTCTGCCTTGAATTTTGCCAAAGGCGATTTTCCTGTATTAATTCCTGGCCCGTCTGATTTAAAATAGAGATCGAAAAAGCCTGACCTCTTTCCAAATTGGTATTGAGGTAAATCCGATTTCGCACTGGATTGGGATAAATCTCCCAGTGGTTCAAACCTTCTTCTTCCGCTATTCCAATTTCCCAAGCTTTAAAGAAATCCGGAATACCAAAACCTAATTGCAGATTGGTATTCCCCACCAGATGTCCACTAAACCGGATATTCTGAGAAATAACTTCGCCGTGCAGGGTCGGTTGACCTTGCACCACACATGCTGCCATGCCGGCCACGCCCGGAGAAGAAAAACTGGTGCCATTACCGGCAGTAACCGTGCCTTGACTATTAATGAGAATTGTACCCGCGCCCATCGCCGCCACATCAGGCTTTAATCGCCAATCATAAGAAGGACCTCTGCTGCTAAAAGCTACATAGCTTCCATTGCCATCCACGGCACCTACTGCTAATACGCTATCTCCATCGGCTGGAGCTGAAATATGCTGCCAAGAGCTTGCGCCTTCATTTCCGGCACTAGCCACCACAATTATTCCTTTGGATGCCGCCCAGTCTGCAGCTCGAGTGACAATAGTTGTATTTCCATCCATATCACTATAGCTGTAGCTATCGCTCGGATCATCAAAAGTCGTATAACCCAAAGAAGTGTTGATTACACTGGCTCCTACGCTGTCGGCAAACTCGGCAGCCATTAACCAATGATCCATCTCGAGAGGAGTTTCAGAATTAATGTTTTCACTGGTAAGCAACCAGTAATTGGCATGGGGTGCAGTTCCAACAAAAACTCCCGTATCCAAAGCGGCCATCACCGAAAGAACCGATGCACCATGTCCACCTTGGCCTACGTAAACATTGGTATCCTGGGTAATGAAATTATAGGAACCGAGTAATCTTCCCGATTGCTTAAGGCTATCCAAAACACTAGCCTCCCAAAGCCCGCGAAAACCAGCGTCGATCACGGCAATACTGACCCCTCGGCCGGTAAAACCCGCTTGATGAAGCTTATGTCCGTTCATCATTTCCACCTGCGTCCGAGCCAATCCATAATCAAAATTGGTAGTACTACTTGCTGCGGCTAAATGGCTCCGATGAGCCTTAGGTTTTTCAAGTCTTTTTACAAAGCTAAGAGCCGCCAATTCATCAGCCGAAAGGCCTTCGACAAAAGCATAATTTAACCAGCGTGATTGCGCGAGGACCTGTCCCCCCATGCGTTCAATCGTCTTAACATAATGCGGGTTTACTGGTAAATCGCTTCGATCTATAGCAATACCTTGATTAGCTCTTCGAATTAAGGCCGCTTCACTTAAGATTAATTCCGGTTGTTCCAGCAAATGGTCTTGATTCCCCTTATCCGTAAAAAATACTCGGTAAGATTGGCCCTCAGAAACCAATACTGAGATCATCAATAAACCTAACAGAACTAATCTTTTCATCATAATTTAAAATTGTATTACTCCGGAGCCGATCATTTCTTCTCCATCATACCATGCTACGAATTGACCAGGGGTTACCGCTTTTTGCGCTTCATCAAAAACCACGTACAAACCTTGGTCTGTGGCATGGAGCTCTACTCCAAAAAGAGATTGACGATAACGAATGCGTGCTTGATATCGCGCCGATTCGCCTGCCTTCAAAATGAGGTCTTCTCGCAACCAATGAACGTCGGTTTGAGCCACAAATAAGGCCTCCTTACGCAATGCGGGATGCCCCTCCCCTTGCCCAGTATAAATTACATTTTCTCGGGTATCCGTACCGATAACAAACAAGGGCTCTGGTGTTCCTCCAATACCTAAACCTTTGCGCTGACCAATGGTAAAATAATGGGCACCATTATGCTCCCCTTTTACAGCACCTAAACTTTGTGTAAATGCATAAGGAGCGGCCATATCCGACCAATCATTTTTTTCGGGAAGCCGGCTGAAATCCCTCGGAATGTCCACTTCGGCAGAAATCTCAATCACGCTTCCTTTTTTAGGCGCTAATTGTTGTTGTAAGAAATCCGGTAATCTTACCTTACCGATAAAGCATAGGCCCTGAGAATCCTTTTTATCAGCAGTTACCAAATCTAATTCGGTAGCAATTTTACGCACTTCGCTTTTTTGCAAATGACCAATAGGGAATAAGGCCTTGCTCAACTGTTCTTGGTTAAGCTGACAAAGGAAGTAGCTCTGGTCCTTATTCGGGTCCAGCCCCGACAGTAAGCGATGTACCGCTTTCCCATCCACCTCGATGGTATCTCTGCGGCAATAATGGCCGGTAGCAACGTAATCTGCCCCGAGATCCATAGCCTTCTCCAGAAAAACGTCGAACTTAATTTCGCGATTGCAAAGAACATCTGGATTTGGGGTCCGCCCCGACTCATATTCGGCGAACATATAATCCACAATCCGCTCTTTATATTCGGCACTAAGATCTATCACCTGAAAAGGTATTCCCAGCTTCTCTGCCACTAACATGGCATCATTACTATCTTCTATCCAAGGGCATTCATCGTGAATGGTAACCGTCTCATCATGCCAATTCCGCATAAAAAGACCAATCACTTCATGTCCTTCTTCTTGCAATAGGTGGGCGGCAACACTGCTGTCAACTCCACCACTTAAACCGACTACTACTCGTGCCATTATTTTGGCTCCTCCTTATTTTCTTTGTCCTTTGGACCTTCTATTAAACGGCCTCGTGACCATTTCTCTTTGTGATCTAACTTCAAATCCGGCGTGAAGAAGTACCATGTACCATCCATCAAGCCTTTCACGTAATTTCCTCTCGAACGCGGTTTACCCGAAGAATAAAAGTAGGTAACCTCCCCTTGCAGTGCATCCATTTCGTATAAACCTTCCGCCATCTTTTTACCGCTATCGTAATATTGGACCCAAGCTCCTTGCTTAAGACCCTCAACATAAATAACGCTCTCCGCTAGTTTACCGTTGGTATGATATTTTAGAGCCGGGCCGTTTTGTTTCCCCGCTTTGAAGCTCACCCGAGAAATAACATCACCAGCTCTATTGTAATAGGTCCAAACGCTATCCTTTTGTTTTTTGCGATACAGGCCTTGGGCCGCTAATATTTCCTTCTCACCGTACTGAAGACTCATACAGTCCCCTGACTTACCGCGAAATACGTTCAAGGTCTGCAATTGACCATTATCGTAATAATATTTAAAGGTATCCACAGGTACCCCATGATCAAAACGACCAGTATAGCGGATTTTACCATTATCATGCAGTTTTAGCCAAATTCCGTGAGGCTTACCTTGACTATCCTTTGGCGTCGAAGGAGCTTGAGCGCTAATAATCAGCGGAATAAACAGAATGCAAATCGATAGGGACAATTTCATATTGCAAAAATACTAGCTTTAATTGGTATGCTTAAGGGCATAAACGCAGCTTATCAATAAATTTGCGTTCACTAAATCAAAATTATGGGTAAACAGATCCGTAAACGATACGTCGTTTGGGTGATGCTGGTACTAGGGGCCATTTTCTTTAGCATAGTTCTTTTAAGAGCTATCAAAATACCAATAACTCATGATGAAGCCTACACCTATTTACACTATGTAAAACAGTCTTGGTTGGGCATCATTCTGTACAAGCCACCACACATACCTAACAACCACATCCTCAATACCTTACTCGCTAAGTTAAGTATTAACATCTTTGGCCTAAGCGACTTCAATCTGCGGATTCCCAATTTAATTGGAGCCATTATCTACTTTCGTTACGCGGCGGCCATTGCGCGTAAATTTCGGTTTCCCGGAGTACAAATTGCCGCCTTCTTGATTCTCTGTTTTCAGCTTTATTTCATCGACTTTTTTGCCTTAGCCCGGGGATATGGAATGGGCATCGCTTTAAGTTTAGCCTCAATTTTCCACTTGTACAGCTACCGTGATCTTAATAATGGTCATCATATCTGGCGAACTTTATTATTTGCGGCTTTTGCGGTTTATGCAAATTTCACCTTTCTGTATTCTTACTTAGCTTTAGTAGGACTAATCCTCATCTTATATCGCCTTGAAGGAGAAGAGCAAACAAAGAGTCTAGGCGTACTTTGGCGACCCGTAGGGATCGTGACTGGGTCTCTGGCCCTTCTCATCTTCTTACCCTTAAAAAACATCTCCGGTGACTTATTTGGCGCCGACGCACATTTTTGGGAAAGTTCGGTGGTTGATTTGACCTGGACCTTGAGCTATATGCAGAATTTCAATTTAGCAATTAGCCTTTCCTATGTGATTGCGGCCAGTTTAATTGGAGGAATAATTTTCTTTGCTCGTGATCATTTCCGCAAAGCAAGTTCCGCCGGATGGTACTTTTATTCAGAGCTCCTGCTCTGGATATTACTCACAGCAGGCATTCAAATTGCGCAACATTTTATCCTCGGCACCGAATACTTAGTGGGGCGAACTACGATGGTTTACGCTCCTCTCCTATTATGTTATTTCCTTTTCCTCTTTCAGCGCTTCAATCGTCTCAAGCAAGGCGAGAATCTACAACTGGCATTTAGTTTGATTCTAGCCGGAGTTTTAGCCTTTAACTTTCAGAATTTGAACTTCAAACGTGCGGTGGAATGGCCCTATGATGCAGCACACAAGGAAATGCTTGAAGACATGGAAGTTCTATTTGCTAGCGAAGAAAATCCCATCGAGCTTGGAATAAATTGGTTGTTCGAACCGTCACTTAACTTCTATCGAGAAAGTCGGAATTTAGAATGGTTGACAGAGCTAAGCCGTGAAGGTTACAAAAAGCAGGACTATCTCGTTTATTACCTCCTTTTGGATAAAGACTTGGAAACCATCCAAAAATTACGCGCTTCGGATTCAGGATTTCATGAAGTCAGGGAATACGAGAATGGTGCAGTACTATTTGTACACGAGTCTTATTTATAGAAGTTCTTCTCGAAAGCGGCAAACTCCCCTTTTCCAAGAATCAGTCGGCGATAAATGGCTTTGATGAATCCTAGGCCGTAGGAAAACAATTGGATAAATGAGGCCAATACCGCCTTTATTCCCACTACGATACTGCGGTTTTGCCAAGTGGCATCAAAGAAGATTAGAGATAAATAGAAAGCCAGGAAGGCCAAAGGAATAAAGGTCCAATACAAGCTAATAAAGGCCAATAAAACAAAGGTGGTAAAGGCTGCGGGAAAGAAATGCAAGAGCTTTAAACTTTCCGGATGCCTTTTGTATAGATTAATTCGGGCGATACCAGAATTGTGAACTTGTTTATAGAATTGTCGAAAGGTGCTTCGGCGCTTGTGATAAACATAGGCATCGGCAATGAGCGCCGTCTTAAATCCCTCCTTCATCATGCGGATACTCATATCGATATCCTCACCAAAACGCATTTTGGCAAAGCCTCCAGTTTTCTCAAATACTTCAAGAGTATAGCCCATATTGAAGCTTCGGGGATGAAATTTTTCCACACTATGTTTGGAACCGCGAATCCCACCGGTGGTAAACAGGGCTGTCATCGAATAATTAATGGCTTTTTGGATAGAGCTGAAGCTTTGATCTGCCCGGTCTGGGCCACCGAAAGCATCCACAAAATTCTTTGTTAAATAGTCCTTAACCGCATTTATATATCCAGGCGGAATGATACAATCAGAATCCAAAAAGACCAGATAATTACCTTTAGCTCTCTCCGCGCCATAGTTACGGGATTGACCGGGTCCGCTATTATCCTTAAAGAAATACTGAAGCTTAAGGCGATCAGTAAAAGAGTTGACGATAGCCTCACTTTTGACTTGAGAACCATCCTCCACAATTATTACCTCGAAATCCTTATCCTCTTGGAGACAAAGACTTTCTAACAACTCCCTAATTTCATCCGGGCGATTGTAGAGGGGGATAATGAGGCTTAGCTTAAGCGTCAAGGTTTACACGTTCTTCAATGGTATACTCTACCGGCTTATTGCTATTACGGATTATGAGCTCCGCCAAGAAACCGGCTAAAAATAGTTGTGAGCCAATGACCATGGTGGCTAAAGCGATATAGAAAAAAGGATTACTTGTAACCAAGGGTGCCTTCTCCCCCATATTAAGTGCAATGAGTTTTTCGGCTCCTATCCAAAAGGCGGCAAGGAATCCAAAAAGCATCATCAGGGTACCATACAAGCCAAAAAAGTGCATGGGACGCTTGGAAAATTTGGAAACAAAAGCCAGGGTTAAAAGGTCCAAAGGACCATTAATGAAGCGGCTTAGCCCAAATTTAGTGGAACCATATTTTCGCGCTTGATGCTGAACAACCTTTTCCCCGATTTTTTTAAAGCCAGCGTTTTTAGCCAGAACAGGAATATAGCGATGCATCTCGCCCTGCACATTAACCGCTTTGATTACCTCATTGCGATAGGCCTTTAAGCCACAGTTAAAATCATGTAATTCGATTTTACTGATGCGGCGGGTGGCCCAATTGTAAAATTTAGTGGGGATCGTTTTGGAGATGGGATCGTAACGCTTCTTCTTCCAGCCACTTACCAAATCAAAGCCTTCCTCATTAATCATGCGCATCAGCTCTGGAATTTCTTCTGGGCTATCTTGAAGATCCGCATCCATGGTAATAACCACGTCACCTTGAGCCGCAGCAAATCCCACGTTTAATCCCGCCGATTTACCATGATTCCGGCGGAAGGAAATAAGCTTCACGCGAGAATCTTTATCGCTAATCTTATGCAATTCAGAACGACTGGTATCGGTTGAACCATCGTTCACGTAGATAATTTCAAAATCTAAGTTTTGAGCTTCTGCAACTTTGCAAATCCAGGCATAAAGCTCAGGTATCGATTCTTCCTCGTTATACAGAGGAATTACTAATGATAAATCCATTTAAGGAATTAGTTGTTAGTAGATTTCGTTAGGATTACGCTTTTGGACAATAAGGCCTAAAACTAATGAGATAAGAGCTCCCATTATAGCGGATGAGATGATGGTAATCACCGACATCCCTACAGCACTAGTCATCCAACGAGTGAAAGTTTCTGCCTGCTCCATTTGCTCATCAGACATGCCCTGGGCTTGCCATTGATCGTAAGCTCCTCTAATAATTTCCTCTTGATAGCCTGGCTCCAGAACGTAGCAGTACAAGAAAATCCAAAGTGCCCCAACAATTGTGGCAACAAGAATCACAGACCAACCGGTGCTAAAGGCCCGACCCAATTTTATAAACCCTCCATCAAGGCTTCTCACTTTCAACATAGCCAATAAAGGCACTACTATTGACAGGGTAATATTGAAGGTCATAAGCGGCCAATTGCTCGAACTTTGGTCACCTAAATTATAATATCCCAAAGCATACAGCACTCCGTAGACCACGACCATTCCCAGGCCCATTCCTAATCCGTACTGATAAACTATCTGTTTGCGGCTATCCATGGTGTTGATTTGAAGATGAAAAGCAAATATAAATTAAAGTTAGGGCTGTGATGCTTTTTCCTTCAAGGTATTTGCCTTAATTTTGCCGGCATAAGGCAAGTCCCATACAACCAGCTCCTGATGAACTCCCCCAGGGCGGGAACGCAGCAAGGGTAATCGGTCGTAGCGGTGTGATATGGATCGCTTGCCTTATTTCTTTTCCCTCTTCTCCAATTCAAGCGCCTTTTAGTTTATTTTTAGGGTCATTCAAAGTTCAACCGCTTGATAAGGAAAGAATTACTTTTCATTATAATCTTGTTTTTCTCTGGCTTAAGTCTGAAAGCACAACTCTTTCAGAAGGAAGGCCTCATTGAGCTTAGAAAGGAATGTGATAGCTTAGAGTGTCCGGATAAATACGCTCAAGCCTATCGACTACTGAGCGAAAACCTGAAACTACCACTTGAGGATCGATTTTTCTACCTCGATATCGCGGAAAAAATCTCTTTAGAATTAGCTGATAAAGCTGATTTACTTGCCATACATGCCCAAAGAGGTCGCCTAAATTTAGATAAGCGGCGCTATGTTGAATCTTTAAAAGCCTTTGGCGAAGGAAGCAAACACCTGGGTTATCGAAAGGATGAGCAATGGTTAGAGCAAGAAGGCTGGTTCCTAACCGGGTACGGGATTTTGCTGTATCGGGTGCGATTGTATTATGATGCCCTTGAAGTGTTTAGGGATTGTGCCAAGGTAATGCACTCTATCGATGACCATTATGGCGAAGCGGTAGCTTGGAATAACGTGGCCCTCTGCTATTTCAATTTAGGAGTCCTGGATTCTGCGGAACACTATTTCTTAAAGGCTTATAAAGTTCGAGAGGAAATAGGAGATCAGTTTTTACTCTGTCATTCTTTATTATACCTCTCCCGGCTTTATCGGGCGAAAGGAGATTTAGCTGGAGCGGATTCGGCTATGGCCGTGGCAGATCGTCTAAATAGAGAATCGGACCGAAATGAGTTCCTGGGCGATATTTTTTGTGAATGGGCGCAAATTGCCTTAGGAGAAGATGATTTAGCTTCGGCGGCCTACTACTTGGAAGAGGCTAAGGGCATGGATTTCCCTTATCTCGATTTGGTTTGGCTGGATCTAAAAATTCAATTGTTTGAAAGATTGGGGCTGAAAGACAGTCTAATGTATTATTTGGATACGGCTCTTTTTACGGCACGTGATTTCGGCAATCTAGATTTAGAATTGGAATTGCTAAGTAAAAAACGTGTGCTCCTGGCTGAGGAGAACAAGGTGGCCTTGGAAAAAGAAGTAATGGCTCGTTCCTTGGCAGTTAGTCGGGACCTCATTGCGATTAAAGACTCCGTGCAGCAAGACATGCTCCGGGTGCAACGAGAAGTAAGTGAAAACAATACCCGCCTCAAGAAATTAGAAATCAGCAATCAACAGCAGGAGGAAACCATTCGTACCAAGAACAGCCAAATCCTTTTTATCTCCTTGATTGCAGTCCTGCTCCTAGCAGCCTTCACCCTATATTATTACTTCTACAACCGTGTGCGCAAGCTCAGTCGTGATGTAAGACTATTAGATGAACGTTCGCGTCTAGCAGCCGAACAAATGAAAGCCGGAGTACTAGTTATTGATCGTGGAGGTCGATTACTGTTTCAAAATAATGCGGCCCGCCAACACTTTGCCTTTTTCAACGGCGAAGGCCTGAGGGAGGGCAGCGAGTTTTTAAGTCAACTGAAGGATGCGGCGCTTAAAAAAGACTGGAGCCTCCGTCTTCGTGAAGTAAAAAATATTGGAAACTATCAGAACATCAGCAACCGCGATAGAGAACTGCGTAGCTATTTTCACATGGTATCATTATCTACCATTATTTCAGAAGGGCGATCTGAAGGAATTGTAGCGGTAATCAATGATGTAACTGTTTCTCAGGAGAAGAGCGCTGCATTGAGCAGAAAAACCCAAGCTCTTGAACAGGCCAATGCCGCTAAGGAAAAGGTTTTATCCTTACTGGCCCATGATCTGAAAGAAGGCGTTGTAGGGAGTTATGAACTAGCCAAATTAAGTTTAGAAGGAAGTGACGATCAGGAGCGGGTTCTACACCTTAAAATGATTCAGGATAGTTTAGGTAAGACTAAGTCTCTGCTCTTTAAAACATTAGACTGGGTTAAGCACCAAGGCAATGGCATTCAATTACAGCGAAAAAACTTCTATATCCATCGTCTGGTGAATGATGTGATAAAAGAACAGCAGCTAAAAATAGAGGCTAAGCAGATTAGCTGCCTCAATAATTGCCCCGAAGAACTTGAGGTAACGGCGGATCCCAATGCTTTGCGTATTGTAATTCGGAACCTCCTGGCCAATGCCATTAAATTTGTGCCGGTTCATGCCGGACAAATAAGCTTCCGTTGTGAAAGAATCCCCGGGCATAAAGTGGAATTTTTCATTGAGGATAATGGTCAAGGGATGGGCCCAAAGCAAGTCTCCGATTTGATGGACGACGAAAAATTAATGAGCACCCCAGGTACCCAGGGTGAGATTGGGACGGGAATGGGCCTCAGTTTATGTCGGGACCTTCTTTTCCAGATGGGGAGCACCTTGCAGGTAGAAAGTAGCTTAGGAGAAGGCAGTATCTTTTATTTTCCTTTGGATAGTCCTCAAGGAAGCCAGGAACAATAATTACTTTTGCCGCAAATTGATACAGAATCATGAAATTTTTCATCGACACAGCTAACCTAGATCAAATAAGGGAAGCCCAAGAATTAGGCGTTTTAGACGGCGTTACCACCAATCCATCTTTAATGGCTAAAGAAGGTATTACCGGTCACGATAATATCATCGCGCATTACAAAGCCATCTGTGATATCGTTGATGGCGATGTAAGTGCTGAGGTAATTAGCACCGATTTAGAAGGCATGATTAAGGAAGGGGAAGCACTCGCAGAACTGCACCCTCAAATCGTGGTGAAAATCCCTATGATTCGCGACGGTGTAAAGGCCTTAAAACACTTCTCCGATCAAGGAATTAAAACCAATTGTACCTTAGTATTTAGCGCAGGGCAAGCTTTACTAGCGGCTAAAGCCGGGGCTAGCTATGTATCTCCCTTCATTGGACGATTGGATGATATCTCCACCGACGGATTACAACTGATTGAGGAAATCCGTCTAATCTATGACAATTACGATTTCGAAACCGAAATTCTTGCCGCTTCCGTTCGTCACACCATGCACGTGATGGAATGTGCAAAAATTGGTTCTGATGTAATCACCGGTCCGCTTTCCAGCATTACTGGCTTATTAAACCACCCTCTTACTGATATCGGCCTGGAGAAATTCCTTGCTGATTACCGAAAGGGAAATTCTTAATAATGGCTGAGATCCTTAAGATCTATCCAGAAAATCCTAATCCCCGCGCCATTGCCAAGGTAGTAGATGTCTTGGCAGGCGGGGGAATTATTGTGTACCCCACAGACACGGTTTACTCCTTTGGTTGTGATATCTCCAAACCAAAGGCCATTGAAAAGGTAGCAAGGATACGGGGCTTAAAACCAGAGAAGGCGCAATTCGCCTTAATTTTTCCCGATCTCAGTTTTCTTAGTGCCTATACAAAGTCGGTAGACACTCCTACCTATAAGATCCTAAATCGATGCCTACCCGGTCCTTATACCTTTATCCTTAAAGCAGGTAGCAGTATTCCTAAGATTTTTCACCGTTCCAAAAAGACCGTAGGAATTCGCATTCCAGATAATAACATCCCTCGAGAAATAGTGCGGGAATTAAACCGCCCCATTATTGCTTCTTCGGTGCATAGTGAGGATGATATCTTAGAATACACCACGGATCCAGAATTAATCGCGGATAAATACGATGGCCAAGTAGATTTGGTTATTGATGGGGGCTTAGGCGCATTATATGCATCTACCGTGGTTGATTTAAGCGATGGAGAAGCCGAGATTATCCGCGAAGGCAAAGGTTCTTTAGACCTTATTTAGGAAAAGCCTTTCCAATACATTTTAATATATCCGAACTCAATACGGCGGCAGGATTACCTTGCTCTTCACTGGCTAACCTGGCCGCATGTCCTTGTAAATAGATTCCTGCACTTACCGCATTTTTAGTGTTGTAGCCTTGAGCTAGGAATCCGGCAATTAGGCCGGCAAGTAAATCGCCACTCCCCCCTTTAGCTAGAGCGGTACTCCCAAAATCATAGGAATAGATAGTACCATCAGGACAAAGAAGATGACTGATAGTGCCCTTTAATAGAATGTGAACCTGCTTTTCCAAGGCCAAGGCCAAACCCCTTTCAATTTGCTCAGGGCCTAGGGTTTCGCTTGCCAATAGGCTTCGGAACTCTCCTGGATGAGGAGTGAGGACAGAATTCCTGGGAATCTCCTCATACCAATCCTCATGATTCGCTAAAATCCGCAATGCATCTGCATCCCATACCATGGGTTTATTGGTCTTTCGAATTATTTCCCACAGCTGATTCTGCGATTCTTTGTTTATTCCAATACCAGGCCCAAGAAGAATTGCTTGAAAGCGCTCAAGATTCAGGTCACCATATTCTCCCCGTATATGAAGCATGGCCTCAGGTAGACGCGTATTCATTGCCGTAAAGGAGCTCGCTATCAGATCTACGGTTAATAGACCTAAACCACTTCTTAGAGCGGCCTCCGCTGATATTAATGCTGCTCCAAGGGTTCTACTACTTCCGCAATAGGCGAATAAATGTCCATAATCACCCTTATAGCTATGCTTAAGGCGCGGTCCGAATGCCTTTTGAGCCTCTGCTTCCGTGATCCAGTGCCAATTACTGGGTGCTTGAGCTAAATATTGAGGATGTAATCCAATGTCTAAAATATGGACCTGTCCGGCTAAATGAGCGGTATAGGGATGGATTAAGCCTTGCTTGGGATATTGAAAACTAAGACAATGCTCGGCATTAAATACCAAACTCGGATTGGTAGCGGCCAAATCATCACTAATAAGTCCACTGGGAATATCAATCGCCACTTTTAATCCTTTAGCCCGATTCAGATCTACGATGCACTCGGCATATAGACCCTCGGGAACTCTGTTCAAACCAGAACCAAATAAGGCATCTACTATTATTGGCTCCTCGTTAAATCGATGATTAAACTCATTTAATTCAATTGGAGAAAGTCCGGCCGGAATTAAGGTGAGGTTCCGTTCAAAGTCGGGGCTCCCCTGCCCCTTCGCTATGATTATATGTACCTCGAACTTGGCCCCATGTAGGATGCGGGCCAAGGCCAATCCGTCACCACCGTTATTACCAGGCCCGCAGAATACATAAATGCTCCTAGAACGATCAACATTAGTAAGGAACCATTTAAATAAAGCCTGCGCAGCCCTTTCCATTAAATCCCAAGAGCTTATGCCTTCCTTCCGGATCGTATAGGCATCAGCCTCCCTTGTTTGCGAAATGCTTAAGATCTTCATGTATGCTAAGTACTTGGGGAATTAACATTTCCCCTTCATCGTTCTTGATGATAAAATCGGCTAAGGCTTCCTTTCGTTCTTGAGGCCATTGTTTAGCCATTCGTTGTCGTATTTGCGCTTCACTTTCCCCAGAGCGGGCCATTACACGGCGAATGCGCAGTTCCTCTGGGGCAGAAACGACTACAATCTTTTGACAATCCTGATCCGTCCCGCTTTCAAATAATATTGCGGCCTCCCGAATAACATAGGGACTGCTTTGTTCGGCATACCAGGTTTGGAAAGCTCTCCCTACCGCGGGATGTATAAGCTGGTTAACTTTAGCCAACAAGGCCTCATCACTAAAAATTCGACTAGCCATAAGGGGGCGGTCGATTTTACCATCCTTCACCACATCATCTCCGATTAGCGATTTCAATGCTCTTTGTAGATTAATATCTGTATCAATCAAGGATTTAGAGACCTCATCTGCCACAAAAATTGGCACACCCAAACTTGCGAAGATTTGCGCTACGGTAGTTTTACCGCTTCCTATTCCTCCTGTTAAGCCTACGATCACGGTTTAGACAATAAAAATTCTACCCTCTTCGGATTAAGGCCCACCGATAATACTTGTGAAGGAGGGTTTTCAATAGACAAGGAGATATATCGATTTTCCGCCGCATTAGCTAAAGATTGGTAATCAGCATAGATGATAAACTCTTCAGCGCGAATTGATCGGAAGTCCCGCATGGCACAGCGAAAGGTAAGTTCAACCTGCGAAGGGAACAATTCCATCTTTACACTATCGGGCACATTAATCGTTTGGATGGGGACCTGCAATACATCTTCCGTAAGGGCCGAGAACTGCAGTTTTGTTAGCACTTCCGTTTCCGACAGTTCTAAATGGGGGAAGTCCGGTTTCTCTAAACTTAATGTAAGCTCCAGACTGTCTTTGGGATTTTCTATCTCGGCCATTTGGGTCTCAATGCGATCAAGACTGCTAAAAACTTCTAAAGGAGCTTTCACTAATACTGAATCGAAACTCAAATCCGCGGCGCCGTATTGTATGTATGCGGTGGTATCAAAGCCGGGCCGATAATTGAGTTCAATGGGAAGATATCTACTCGACAGACGGCTTATTTCAAAGAAGAGGGTATCGGGTTGGACATCAATAATTTTTGTGTTCTCCTCATTGAGTTGAGCTTGCAGATAATCCAGCGCTGAGCTAGAGGTCCAATAGCTCCTACCGGCTGGATTAGTCTGTAAGTTTTGTAGATCGATATCTAAATCCTTATAGCTAAACCAAGCATAACGCAAGAGGGTAAATCCGGTGCCTTGTACTTTAATCTTCAGATACTTGGGTGGTTCCTTGAGCAATACCACATCTTCCGGCAAGGAGCTGTACTCAATGGAGAAGTCCACGATGCTTACATAACCTGGTTTGGAAAGCTTAATCAGAAACCAGAGCACTAATGATAGACCTAAAAAAATGAGTCTAATTCTGGTTTTCCCTCTTAACCAAAAATCCTTCTTCCTTATCTCCCCCAGCTTGGGGCGCCAAGACTTTTTCATTAGGTTGAAGATACAATAAAGGCTAAAAAAACCCCTCCGTTTTGGGAGGGGTTTTTATCTCGAGATGATATTCTATTTCTCTTCTTCTTTTGCTTTCTTATCCTTTTTGGAATCCTTTTCTTCCTTCGGGAGATAAGTAGAGCTAGACTCTTTGCTCACAGCAGCACGGTCAATTTTAAAACGAGTGTTCTCGCTTTCGATAATCAGGGTTTTTTCCTGAATCTCTAGAATTTTACCGTGGATACCAGAAGTGGTTACTACGCGCATTCCCTTTTTTAATCCCTCTTCTTGGAACTTACGCTCCTCCTTCTGACGCTTCATTTGCGGACGAAAGAAGAACATATACATTACTACTAAAAGCAGGGCGAATGGTAACAAGCTGCCAAGTGGGGATTCACCTCCTGCGGCTTGTAAAAAGATATTCTGAATCATAGTCTAATTATCCTTGTTGCTCCTCAGCGGGCTTAGGCTTTGGATTTACCATGGCATTGATACGCAAGATTTGCTTATTCGGCATGGTGTTAGCGTTTAGGGTAACGGTTTTTGCCTGATTACCAGGACGACCATTTGAGTTAAACTCCACATGGATAATACCAGTCGCTCCAGGGGCAATCGGCTCACGAGGCCACTGGGGAACGGTACAACCGCAACTTCCACTAGCATTAGAAATTATTAAAGGAGCTTCGCCGGTATTGGTGAATTCAAAGTCATACTTTGCAATTGTCCCTTCTTCGATAGTTCCGAAATCGTGGTTCTCTTTTTCGAAACTGAACTTAGGAAGCGGGGCATTTGGATCAACCGTTACGCTAATATCATTGTTTCCGTTATTGGCATTAGCGGCATCGTTGCTTACAGCGCTAGTAGTAGAACCACCATCATCGTTACTGCGGATTTTACTGGCAGCATTATCGCAAGAAACTGCGATCAAAGCCACACCAAGAATACCAGAGAAAAGTAGTTTACGGGTCATTTTAATTCAAATTTCAATTATTGATTAATCTTCTATATCAAATACTGTGCTACAAGAGGCCTCTGCCAATTTTTCTTATCTCGCCTTTGGCCTGCATTTCCTGTTGCAATTTATCAAGAATACCATTTACAAATTGGCCACTCCTTTTAGTGCTGTATTGTTTCGCTAGGTCAATGTACTCGTTAAGAGTCACCTTTACGGGAATTTGATTGAAGGTAACTAACTCCGCCAGAGCGATTTTCATCAGAAGTTGATCAATCACCGCAATGCGATCACCTTCCCAATGCTCGGCTTGCGCCAAAATCCTCTTTTCATAGGCTGCTCCTTCGTTCACACTTACTCGAAAAAGCTTCAGGGCAAAATCCAAATCCTCTTGATTCTTAATTAAAGGTACAAGTTGGGATTTATGTTCATTATTACTGTCAAAACTGGTGATGGTTTTTACCACCATACTTTGCGCAGCATCTAAATCATCCGACCAGAACATGTTGCGTTCCTCATACACTTCGTGAAGACTTTCATTTTCCGTGAAAAAGGTACCGTAGAGGTATTTCACAATTTTCCGGTCTTCTTTGGCATCCGAAAAATCCGCATCTAAATAAAGTTGGAAGCGTTCGTCTTCTTCGATCTCCCGGTAAATCTTCCGAATTAGCTCCTTTTCATCACCAAACTTTATGCGCCTGGCCTCGATTTCAGCTTTAAACTTTTCGTTTCCCTCTAACCAGACCAAAAACTTGTTCTCAGCGAAGCGAAGATTAGGATTTAAATCGGCTTGAGTGGGCAATTTTTTGCGTCGGTTGAGCTCAATGCGCTCCTTGGCAAAACGGTGCACCAAAAGAAGGGCCGCTAAGTCATAGAGATAAAGGCGATAAATATCCTCAATCGATTGCCTTAATTGCTTCTCTGCCTTAACTAGGCCCCTTTCTGGGTCCAGGTCATAGGCATACAAAGCTTGAAATACCTTTATACGAAGGTGTCGGCGAGTTAGCATACTTAATTGCGCTGTGCTTTAACTTGATTGATTCTTTCCTTGGCAATTTTAAGTGCCGCGGCATGGGTAGTAATGCTCTCTAATTCCGAAGTACGGAATATTTGTAGGGTGGTATTGTAAATCTCTTCAGTACGACGAATGGACTCCTCACGTTCATATTTGGCGATCTCTGAATACACATTGATTAAGCCTCCGGCATTGATTAGGAAATCCGGCGCATACAAAATGCCCATTTTCTTTAAGGTTTCCCCATCTCGCCATTCGTCGGCAAGCTGATTGTTCGCCGCTCCAGCAACAATACTAGCCGAGAGTCTTGGGATGCTATCAGGATTAATTGTTGCACCTAGGGCACAAGGAGCATAAATATCATAGTCAGCATTAAAAACATCCCCTTCATGGATCAGTGTGCCATATTTGGCAGAAACCTCCTCCATTCGATCGCGGTGGATATCATTTATCAAGACCTCCGCACCGGCTTCCGTTAGGTGCTTTACTAAAGTCTCACCCACATGCCCAATACCCTGGACCATTACTCTTTTACCTTCGAGCTTATCGCTGCCAAATTTGTATTGAACCGCTGCTTTCATGCCCATAAATACTCCATAAGCCGTAACCGGAGAGGGATCTCCTGAGCCACCCATTTCCACGGGAATACCAGTAACATGGTCGGTTTTCAATTTTACCATTTCCATGTCATGGGTATTGATACCCACATCTTCCGCGGTAATGTACCGTCCAGAAAGAGAATTTACATACTCACCAAACTTCTGCATCAGAGCATCGGTCTTATCCTTGCGGGAATCCCCGATTATCACTGCCTTACCACCACCTAAATTTAGGCCGCTAATCGAAGCTTTAAAGGTCATGCCGCGTGATAATCTCAAAACATCACGAATTGCTTCTGTTTCATTGGTATAGTTCCACATCCTGGTTCCGCCTAAGGCTGGACCAAGGGTGGTGTTGTGAATGCCGATGATGGCCTTGAGGCCGGTATCTTTATCGTTACAGAATACCACTTGTTCGTGGTCCTTAAAAGATAGATTGCTGAAAACAGCGCCATCGACTTTTGCAGAGTCAGTAAGTTTAAGATCGTTCATTTATAAATGCTATGAGAAAGAGGGTTCGACAATCAGGCAGATTTCTACCTTTGCCCAAAAGCCGTTTTCTGGTCGCGAAATTAGGCTAATTTTTTGAGTCAACAATCAATGAAGTCCCTACTCAGTCTTAATAAATACTTTTATAAATACCGCTGGAAACTTCTGGCTGGATTGCTGTTTGTGGCCATTTCGGTAATGTTTGGCATTCTACCCGCCGAGTTGGTAAGGGAAAGTTTTAATATCGTGGAAGATGCGATTGCCGCCTATCGTGAAAACCCCGATTTCGATTATTCTGACTTGCGTAATCAGTTGATTTTGTATGGGGTTATCATCATCGGCTCTAGCCTTCTAAAAGGCTTGTTCATGTTCTTTATGCGCCAAACTATTATTGTAGTTAGCCGACATATTGAATACGATATGAAGAATGAAATTTTTGATCAATATCAGAAATTGTCCTTGGCCTTCTATAAGCGCAATCGCACGGGAGATTTAATGAATCGCATTAGTGAAGATGTGAGTCGAGTGCGCATGTATGTAGGTCCAGCCATCATGTATAGCATGAATGTCGGTATGACTCTATTATTAATCATCCCGATCATGTTCTACTGGAGTCCGCGACTTACCCTTTATGTCCTGGCTCCGCTGCCAATTCTGGCCGCCTCCATTTATTATGTAAGTCGAAAAATTAATATCAAAAGCGAACAAGTTCAGAGACAGTTGAGCGCCATTTCTTCTTTTGTGCAAGAAACTTTTTCTGGGATTAGAGTATTGAAAGCCTATGTGAGGGAGGACCGCTCCCTGCAAGACTTTAACGAGGAAGCTAATCACTATTTTGACCGCAATAAAGAGCTCTTTCGTATTAATGCTCTCTTCTTCCCCCTGATGATCTTAATGATCGGTTTGTCTACGATTCTTACCGTATACATCGGTGGGCAAGAAACCATTGCAGGGAAAATTGATACCGGGGTAATTGCTCAATTCATCATTTATGTGAACATGCTGACTTGGCCTGTCGCTTCTATAGGTTGGGTTACCTCTTTAGTGCAAAGAGCCGCTGCCAGCCAAGAGCGCATTAATGAGTTCCTTCGGGTGAGTCCTGAAATTCAAAACCCTAGTCAAGCTCCGCTCGAATTCAAAGGGGAAATAGAATTCAAAAATGTAAGCTTTACCTATCCAGACACCGGTATAAAGGCCTTGGATAACATCAATTTTCACATTGAACCTGGTAAATCTTTGGCCATTGTAGGTCGAACTGGAAGCGGCAAAAGCACCGTTGCCAACCTCATCGGACGATTATATGATGTAGATGAAGGTGCAGTCTTAGTAGATGGGCAGAACATTAATCAAGCAAACCTTGATGCCCTGCGGCAAAACATTGGTTATGTCCCGCAAGAAGCCTTTCTATTTTCCAACACCATAGGAAATAATATTGCCTTTGGCTTAGATGGGGCAAGTCAGGAACAAATCGAAGCCGCCGCCAAAAACGCACATGTCCACGAAAACATCATGGCCTTTCCAGAGGGCTACGCAACGAAAGTGGGTGAACGCGGGGTAACGCTTAGTGGTGGTCAGAAGCAAAGAGTAAGTATCGCCAGAGCTATCATAAAAGCGCCTCCTCTCTTAATCTTCGACGATTGTCTGTCCGCCGTTGACACCGAAACGGAGGAAGCCATTCTCAATAACCTTAAGAAACTTATCAAGCAAAGTACTAGTTTAATTATCAGCCATCGGGTTTCTTCGGTTAAGAACGCCGATCACATATTAGTGCTAGAAGAAGGTCGCATTATTGAGCAGGGTAATCATGAGCAATTAATGCAGAACGAAGGCTATTACCGCGATATGTATGAGCAGCAGCTGGTAGAAGAAGCTAAAGTCTAAGATGCGGAAAACTTCCTTTTTCATTGGCCTGGTCCTGGTCGTCATCTGCCTGTTTTTTTTTTATCAAGCCCTAAGATCCATCCTCTTCATGGTTTGGTATTTCCTCCCTTTAGGTATTGCTATGCTCTTAGGAATTGCCCTAATTAGATACGGTCTAAAATCCGATCGAAAAACGAAATCCAAGCGTTTCTGATTGAATACTGATCAATCTTGGTCTCATAATCAAGTATTTGAGATTCAGGTTTAGATAAAATCAAGAAACTTAAACAAGATGAGAGATTTTTTTAGCTTTGCCTTCACTAAACCATGAGCGATATGAGTGATCAAGGAAAAAATGCGCAGGAAGAAATCCACTCCAAGGTTTTAAGAGCGGGAAGAAGAACTTACTTCTTCGACGTTAGAGCCACTAAAGCGGATGACTATTACCTCACTATTACCGAGAGTAAAAAGCATTCTGGCGACAACGGAAACGTTTTCTACAAGAAGCATAAAATCTACCTTTACAAAGAAGACTTCGAAGCTTTCGCGGAGATTCTTAATGAAGCCACAGACTACATTATCACCAAACGCGGCGAAGAGGTGATTTCCGACCGCCATGTCCCTGATTATCACAAGAAGCACCAGGGCCCTGTGGACTTGGAAGGAGATATGAATGAGGATGGAATGGAGACCGAAACTACCACCGAAGAATATACCGATCTCTCTTTCGAGGATATTTAAGTATTTTTAAAATATATTAAACAAAAAGGCCTCGTTGTTTATCGAGGCCTTTTTGTTTAATTATTAGTAGCTCAGAAATTCTAGAGCTTGTTGCTTAAGACTTTGGATAGTTTCTTCGTCCACCAATGTCCCTTCATCATTCAATAGGCCATCCACTTTTGAGATGGGCACCTTGTGACTAAAGACTTCCATTCTCAAATGATGAAGCACATGAGTTAGATGATCCATTCCACGAATATTTCCGGCTCGACCGGAGGCTACGCCAACTAAGGCGACCTTTTTACCCTTCCAGATGTGCGGTTTTACCCCATCTAAAAAGGCTTTGAGAACTCCAGGGTAGGAACCATTATATTCCGGACTGATAATTACCAGTTTTTCCGCTGGCATCAATTTGTCGTGAATAATTTGTTCGGTTTCTTCGCTGCGATTGCCAAAGCTATCGCTGAAAACAAAATCCCGGGGTAGTTCTTCTAATTCGAATAAGCGGACCTCCTGCCCTCTCTCTTCTAAAAGAGCTTGGTATTTTTCCACAATTCGGCGGGTAACATTCTGAGGTCTATGGGTTCCGCAAATGACGGTGATCATATTCTATTTTATTTGGTTCAAAATCGATTTCCCGAAGGCAAGTCGATTGATTAGATTTGTATTTTAGGCAGCCCGAAAATCAGGGAAGGATTCTACTCGGGGGAGCAGATATCTGCAAAAATAAGAACAAGCAAAGCTTCAAAAAGATCATAAAACATTGCATATGGGTAAAATCGTAGCCATTGCCAATCAAAAAGGAGGCGTCGGAAAAACCACCACCGCGGTTAATTTATCCGCTAGTTTAGGGGTTTTAGAAAAGAAGGTATTAGTAGTTGATGCTGATCCACAGGCAAATACTACCTCTGCCTTGGGTTTCAATCCTGATGAAATTCAAATTGGTACTTATCAAGTATTAGAGCATGAGATTGATGCATCAAAAGCCATCGTGCCCACCGATAATCCCAATTTAGATTTAATTCCCGCCCAAATTGATTTGGTGGCGGTAGAAATCGAATTGGTTGATAAGGAAGAGCGTGAACAGATGTTGCGTAAGGCATTGCTTAAAATCAAGGATCAATACGATTACATCATGATTGATTGTGCCCCATCTTTGGGCTTGATTACCCTTAACGCCCTAACTTCCGCTGATAGCGTAATCATTCCTATTCAATGCGAATATTTCGCGCTGGAAGGACTGGGTAAACTTCTCAATACCATCAAGAGTGTACAAAACCTGCACAATGCCGACTTGGATATTGAGGGATTGCTACTTACCATGTATGATTCGCGTTTACGCCTTAGTAATCAAGTGGTCGAAGAAGTGAAAACCCACTTTAGCAAAATGGTTTTCAATACCATAATTCAAAGAAATGTACGTTTAAGTGAAGCGCCAAGTTATGGTGAGACGATCATCATGTACGATGCCTCAAGCAATGGGGCGGAGAATTACTTAAATTTGGCCCGCGAATTCTTGGAAAAGAACGAGGCTATTGAGGCCGAGGCTTAACATTAGCAAAACCTTTTGAATGGCGACACCTAAACGCAAAGCGATGGGCAAGGGCCTTGCTGCCCTGCTTAATGATACCGGAAATGCCACCTCCGGAAAGGACCAAAATGCCGAAAAGCTGGTCGGTTCCGTGGCAGAAATTCCTTTAGATAAGATAGAAGCTAATCCCGATCAACCTCGAACCATTTTCGAACCAGAGGCCTTGGCGGAATTATCGGTTTCGATAAAGGAACTGGGTATTGTTCAGCCCATTACGGTGCGACGCTCTGGCGAGGACAAGTTTCAGATTATTTCTGGAGAACGACGCTTCAGAGCTAGTAAGATGGCGGGCTTGGAAACTATCCCGGCTTATATCCGCTTAGCGGATGATCAATTGGTACTGGAGTTGGCCCTGGTGGAGAATATCCAAAGGGAAGAATTAGATCCTATTGAAATCGCCCTCTCCTACCAAAGGTTAATTGAAGAGTGTCAATTAACCCAAGAAGCCATGAGCGAACGGGTAGGTAAAAAGCGATCAACCATCACCAATTACTTGCGTTTACTCAAGCTCCAGCCGCTAATTCAAGCTGGATTGCGCGATAAGATGATATCTATGGGTCACGCCCGGGCGCTTATCAATGTGGAAAGCGAGGATACCCAAATTGAGCTCTATCACTCGGCCATTAAAAAAGATTTGAGCGTACGCCAAATTGAAGAGGCGGTGCGCAAGGCCAAAGAAGTTCATTCTACCTCGAAGAAATCTTCCAAGCCTAGTCTGCCTGCCGAGGTAGAAGCCGCTCGTGATAAGGTTTCCAATAATTTACAGGTGGATGTTGATCTTCGACGCAGTAAGCGCGGCAAAGGGAAGATTACCTTGAGCTTTAATAATGATGCCGAATTAGAGCGCATCCTTCAGCAATTGCAATCCTAAGTATCTTGAGAATTGTCGCCCTTTTAGGAGCTTTTCTACTCTGCCTACAAAGCTTCGCTCAAAGAGATAGCGTGGCCTATGAGGAGGTAAACCAAATGCCTTTGGATAGCAATGAGATGCATTCGGTATCAAGAGCCACTTGGCTTTCTACCGCCCTTCCAGGTGCGGGGCAGGCCTATAATGGTAAATACTGGAAGATGCCAATCGTTTATGCAGGCTTGGGCGCATGTGGTTATTTCGCGGTGGAAAACCATCGCTTGTACCGTCAGTATCTAGATGCCTTTTTAATGCGGGTCGATAGCACCACGGGCGATGATCAATACTTGGGCATTTACACCGAACGCCAATTAATCGAATTACAGAACCTGTATCGCGACTGGCGAGACCTGTCTTTGATTATCGGCGCGGCAGTTTGGGCCCTCAATATCATTGATGCTCACGTGGACGCACATTTATTCTATTATAATGTGAGCGATAATCTTACTTATCGCCTCGAACCCGCCGTGATACCCATGAGAGGAGGATTCGGCAATACGCAAGCGGTAGGATTATCCTTAAAAATCAATCTCGATCCATGAAAGTAGCACTCATTGGTTACGGTAAAATGGGACGGATTATTGAAGGAATCCTCCAATCTAGAGGCCACGAAGTAGTCGCTACTTTTGGAGCTAAAGGTATTGACCCAACCGAACTGGCGAAAGCTGATGTAGCTATCGAATTTTCAATTCCAGAGGCCGCCTTTCAAAACTTAAAAACTTGTTTCGAAACCGCTGTGCCAGTAGTAACCGGCACCACGGGTTGGTTGGAGCAATACGACGAAGCTTTAGCTCTTTGCGAAAAACATCAGGGCGGATTAATTTATGCTTCCAACTTTAGCTTGGGAGTTAATCTTTTCTTCGCACTTAATCGCCAATTGGCGGAGCTGATGAATGGTCAGGACCAATACCAGGCGGAGATGACCGAAATTCACCACATCCATAAAAAGGATGCACCCAGTGGCACGGCCATTAGCCTAGCGGAAGACCTCCTCGCTCATTCCGATCGATGGAATGCTTGGCATTTGGATGAGGGGCAATCCGAAGATGGTAGTAGCTTACCAATAAAAGCCATTCGGGAGTCCGAAGTACCGGGAACACACGAAATTAAATATCAAAGTTCGGTCGATGAAATTGAGATAATTCATCGTGCTCATAACCGCGAAGGCTTTGCCTTAGGCGCGGTAGTGGCAGCCGAATACCTAAACGGAAAAAGTGGCGTTTACAGCATGCGCGACGTACTAAAACTAAAATCATGAGCATAGGTTTTACCCTTGTTTTTCTCACCGTCCTTCACCTCTATTACGGTATTTTAGCCCTTCCTTATATCACTGGTGCGGGCTACAAATCTTGGCAAGCCCTTATCCCCTTCTACAATGTCTATATAATGACTAAGGTGATTCATCGCCCTTGGTGGTGGACTATCCTCGCTGTTTTGCCGGTGGTGGGAAATGTTATGATGGCGGTAATCTTCTTCGAATTGATGCATATGTACCGCATCGCCAATATTTTGAATACTGTTCTGGGAGTGATCACCTTCGGGCTCTATTTCGGATACCTAGGTTTTACCAAGGAATTAAAGTACCAAGATCGAGACATTAAGATTATCCGAAAATACATTAGCGAAGGCTTCGCTTCTATCATTTTTGCCGTAGTGGCCGCTACCTTGATTAGGGCCTATACCTTCGAAGCCTTTACCATCCCTACCCCCTCGATGGAGAAATCAATGATGGTGGGTGATTTCCTCTTCGTAAGCAAGCTGCAATATGGTAGTCGTTTACCTATGACCCCCTTTGCGCTTCCGCTGATGCATAACAAGGTTCCCTTTACGGAAATCAGGGCCTTTAGTGATATCGTGGAATTACCCTATATCCGGCTTCCCAAGATTTCGGATGTGGAACGCAACGATCCCGTGGTTTTCAACTATCCCATGGAAGATCAATATCCGGTGGATAAAAGAGAGCACTATGTGAAACGTTGTCTGGGCATTCCGGGTGATACCCTAGAAGTTAAGGATGGCCGGGTTATTGTTAATGGCCAATTTAGTGAGATGCCCCCCCGTACCATTAAGCAGTTCCAATATTTCGTGCGGACCAAGGGAAATATTGCTAGTCGGAAATTTAAAGAACTGTACGATATTAATACAGCTGAAGATGCTGGGGATATTATTCGTTTGCGCATTTTTGATGATAGATACAAGGATCAAAATGGTCGTGTGCTTAGAACTAGAATACCCCAAGGTTATGATGATTTTGTGATCACCATAAGCGATGAAGCGATTGACGAGTTTAGGACGATTCCCAACCTCGATACCATTTTCAAACTTAACCACAAGCTTAAGCAAAAGAATATACCTCAAAGCCTCAAGGTCTTTTATACCCTGTATTATGGCGATCGGACTAGAATGTTCCCATCCACCAAGGATTACGGCTGGACCCGCGATAATTTCGGACCTATTCACATTCCTCAAGCCGGCAAAGAGGTTGAGCTTACCATCAACAATTATCATCTATACCAGCGTATCATTGAAATTTACGAGGGTCATGATTTTAAAGTTGTCGCTCCCGCAGAGATGGGCGAGCCGCATCAATTTCTCATCGATGGTGTGGCGCAGAGCCATTATACCTTTGCTCAAGATTACTTCTGGATGATGGGAGACAATCGTCATAATTCTGAAGATTCGAGATTTTGGGGCTTCGTACCCCAAGACCACATCGTGGGAAAACCAGTTTTCATTTGGATGAGTTATGACAAATTCGCTGAGGAGTGGACCGATATGATTCGCTTTGATCGGGTATTCACTACGGTAAGTGGCGAAAACGAACGTCGTAGCTATTTCTGGCCCTTTATGATAATCGTAGCCATCGGTTATGGCTTCAATTATTGGCGTCAGCGAAAGAGTGCTAAGGCGTGAAAGGAGGGCTCTTCAGCCTAAGCTATTGGGGCCCAATTAGCTATTATGCTGCCCTTATTAAGTATCCACGGATCTGCCTGGAGCAATACGACCATTTTCAAAAACAGAGCTATCGAAATCGCTGCTATATCGATGGCCCCAATGGAGAGCTTATGCTAAATATCGCCATTGAGAAAGGTCATAAACAGCTTACAAGAGATGCCAAATTCAGTGCTAGTCAGGAATGGTCACAAAAACACTGGCAAGCACTAATAACCTCCTATGGCAGTAGCCCATTTTTCGACGCCCTTGCACCCGAAATTGAAAGGCTCTTTCAGCAGGAATTCCCTTCTCTCGCCCTTCTCAATTTTCAAAGTACCCTATTGATTTTGAAATGGCTGCGCTATGAGGGAATAGTGGAATTGAGCAAGGAATACCAGCATGAGCCCATCGACTGGGAAGATTTACGTGAATCTTTTTCACCGAAACGAAGACAAGACAATTCTTTCCTCCCCTATCCCCAAGTCTTTGATCATAAATCTGGGTTTAAGCCCGAGCTCTCCATTCTAGATTTGATCTTCAATGAAGGCCCCCTTGCCTACGACTATCTTGAGCAGCTATAATTTGTATTTTCGCGCATGCGCTTGAATTACCCCATACTATTAATCTGTGCTGTTTTTTTTACTAGTCTAAAGGTCACAGCTCAAGAAGATTGCGAATTTATCTTAGGAAAAGCTACTGCTCCTAGCGGCTTGATCTTGAGAACCAGTCCGGGCAAGGGATTCGTTAAATTAATTCCGGAAGGTGATACCCTTGAATACTGCGCCAGTGTTTCCCATGGAGGACTCACTTTTGAAGGCATTGAAGGTGATTGGCGAAAAGTTCGTCACCAAGGAGATGAAGGCTATTCCTTCGATGGTTTCATTTTTGAGCTCAAGGAGGCTTCGGGAGATCCAGACAGCTTAATGAAGGTGAGTCAGGGCCTTATCGCCATGAGCGACAGCATTTTAGGGGACAGTGCCATAAAGTCTGCCATGCAAGCCGCTGAGACTTCACCGCATAAAGCTCTACCTTCCGAAGACTTTCAATTCTTAATTGAAACCTATAATTATTGTGGTGATGTGCAGGCCATCAACCTCAAGATGTATTGGTACGGTGTTTTTCTGGATAATGAGTTAAATCCCACCGGGGCCCTGAGCATCCGCCCTCTCAACCTCAATGTAAGCCTCAGTAAACAATCGGAAGGTGATAGAATGGAATTCGACCTCCTTACGGATGAAGATGAAAGAAGTCTCTTCGTGTTCGGTCTATCTGGCTCCTACCCCTATCAAAGTACCAATTTACTGGACATTATGCCAACCATAAGCGCTCGAGGGCGACGTCTTTTCCCTGGACAAGAATGGATTTTGGATGCAGGATCGGGCACGACGCTCTCCGCCACCGGTTCCATCACCAAGGCTGGCCCTTGCCCTGAAGCAGAGAACTATAGCTTAAAAATTAGGTTTGGTCGGGGCGATGATCGCCGAGAAATGGACCTACAAGAATTGATCCCTGATTATGGTGCCTGTGCTATCCCAGAAATATATTGGTATGGAGATCTTAGTGGAGATGGACTACCAGAGATTATCTTTGTGAGCGTAGATGATGATAAAAACGTTTTTCACTTTCTACGTAGCGAAGCTACAGCCTCTCAACCTTTCTCTCTCCAAGCGGTATATACCGTAGAAAATTGCGCGACACCATGAATATCGAGTTCAATAAGAACGAAGACCATCTCAAACTTCTCGTCTCAGAAGTAAAAACGAAACTTAGAAAAATACATAAAGGCGGCGGTGACAAGAAGATTGCCAAGCAGCATGAGCAAGGAAAGCTTACCGCCCGCGAACGGATTTCCTATTTATTGGATCCCAAAAAGCCCCAAATAGAGATTGGAGCTTTTGCCGGTTATGGCATGTACGCCGAACATGGAGGTTGTCCTGGAGGAGGCGTCGTAATAGTCTTGGGATATATAAAAGGACGCATGACCCTGGTGGTAGCCAATGATGCTACCGTAAAAGCTGGAGCTTGGTTCCCCATAACGGGAAAGAAGAATCTCCGGGCCCAGGAAATTGCCATGGAAAATAGAATCCCCATTATTTACTTGGTGGATAGTGCGGGAGTATACCTGCCCATGCAGGATGAAATATTCCCTGATAAAGAGCACTTTGGGCGCATTTTTAGAAACAATGCCATCATGAGTTCTATGGGTATCACCCAAATTTCGGCCATAATGGGTTCTTGCGTAGCCGGAGGCGCCTATTTACCCATTATGAGTGATGAAGCCCTGATAGTGGATAAAACTGGCTCCATATTCCTAGCTGGTTCCTATTTGGTAAAAGCAGCGATTGGGGAGGATATTGATAATGAAACATTGGGTGGGGCTACTACCCACAGTGAAATATCGGGGGTAACCGATTACAAATCAAAAGATGACAAGGATGCCCTAAGCACCATTCAATCCATAGTGGATAAAATGGGGAATTTTGAAAAGGCTGGATTCAACCGGATTACCAGCGCCGAGCCCAGTAAAGATCCCAAGGAAATTTATGGTTTGATTCCCCGTGATGGGAAACCATTCAAAACTATGGAGATTATCGAACGATTGGTGGATAATTCCGAATTTGAGGAATATAAGGCCGGTTACGGACAAACTATTATCACCGGTTATGCCAGGATGGATGGTTGGGCCGTTGGTATTGTGGCCAATAACCGAGAGGTCGTGCGCAATAAAAAGGGCGAAACGCAAATTGGCGGTGTAATTTATTCCGATTCAGCCGACAAGGCTTCCCGATTTATCGCCAATTGCAATCAAAAGAAAATTCCCTTGGTCTTCCTGCAAGACGTTACGGGCTTCATGGTAGGTTCACGGAGTGAGCACGGAGGTATCATTAAGGATGGGGCTAAGATGGTAAACACCATGAGTAACTCAGTGGTTCCCAAGTTTACCGTAATTATCGGCAACAGCTTTGGAGCCGGTAATTATGCTATGTGCGGTAAGGCCTACGACCCTCGTCTAATCGTGGCTTGGCCGAATAGCAAGTTAGCCGTAATGGGTGGGGCTCAGGCCGCCAAAGTATTATTGCAAATAGAAAAGTCACGTCTTAAAGCCCAAGGCGAAGAAATTACCGCTGAGAAGGAAGCTGAGCTTAGTAAACTGATCCAAGATCGTTACGACGAGCAAATGAAACCTGAATATGCCGCTTCTCGACTTTGGACCGATGCCATTATTGATCCTCTAGAAACCCGAAAATGGATCAGTATGGGAATTGAGATGGCCAATCATGCGCCATTAGAAAAAGCATACAACCCTGGCGTAATTCAGGCATAATTCGCTTCCTCTAGCAAACTATTTTTCCCTTGCAGGGTTTTCTAAGAAAGGAAGTCTATGCAGAGGATTATTGTTTGGTTTAGGAAGGACTTGCGCATCAGCGATAACGCGGCCTTATATGAGGCTTGCCTAGCGGCTGATGAGATTATTCCCTTTTACTGTTTTGAGCAAGCAGATTATCGAGATCTGGCATCCGGATTCCCCAAAACCGGGAGCTTCCGTACACAGTTCTTGATCGAATCGGTAGCTGATTTACAAGCCCAGCTGGCCGAAAAACAGGCCCATCTGCAAATCTATACGGGCTCCACTCTTCGGGCTTTAGAAGATTTGAAGAGCCGCTTTAGCTGCTCAAGTATCTATACCGCGCAAGAGGTGAGTCAAGAGGAATTAGAGCTAGAGGATTCTCTTGAAAATGCCGGATTTGAATTACATCGTTTTTGGCAGTATTCCTTATATGATTTGGCTGATCTTCCCTTTCAAATTAGTGCCCTGCCACCCGTATTCACTCCCTTTCGTAAAAAGATGGAGAAATATTCTCGCATCGCAGAAGTAATTCCCCGTCCCGAAAAGATCTATTGCCCACCAGAGCTGAAAGGCACTGAGCTTCCCAGTTTAGAGCACTTAGGCTTAACTAAAACTGAAAGCTCATCACGGGCCGTTTTAAATTTTAAAGGGGGCAGCACCGCCGCCTGGTCTCGGCTCGATGAATACTTTTGGGAAGCCGATGCGCTTCGTGAATACAAGGAAACTCGCAATGGTTTATTAGGAGCAAACTACAGTAGTAAATTCTCCCCTTGGTTGGCCAGTGGATCAATATCGGCTCGCGAGATATACTGGGAGATAAAGGCCTATGAAGCAAAGCGCATCGCCAATTCTTCTACCTATTGGCTCTATTTTGAATTAATGTGGCGCGACTATTTCCGCTTCTGCGCGCTAAAAGAAGGCCCTAACTTTTTCCGCATCAGCCGTAAGGCTAAATTCCCACAGCTGTCCGCCTTCGAGGCCTGGAAAAACGGACAAACGGGGCAAGATTTTGTGGATGCAAATATGCTTGAATTAAAGCTCACCGGCTTCATGAGCAATCGCGGACGCCAGAATGTCGCATCCTACCTAATTCACGACCTGAAATTGCCTTGGTATTTAGGAGCACAGTGGTTTGAATCCTGTCTTATCGATTATGATGTATGCAGTAATTACGGTAATTGGACCTATCTCGCGGGTTCGGGAAATGACCCTCGCGAAAATCGATATTTCAATGTAGCAGGGCAAGCGAATCGCTATGATCCAGATCAGTCCTACCGCGATTATTGGCTGATGGAAAAACCCTAACATTTCTTTAGTATTTCTCAGGAACCGAAACCTATCTTTAAACGTTAATAGCCCTAGATTCAATAAACATGAGTACCGAAAACACAAACCCGAACTTAAAGGAACTAATCCTTGAAAAGTACCAAGAGTATTTATTATTAAATGGTAAGAACCCGGCCAGCGTTTATGCCTTTTGTAAAGACCTAGACATCTCGGAGTCTGATTTCTACCAGCATTTCGCCGATTTCGATCAAATTGCTGCTCAATTTTGGACCAGTTTGAATGAGAGCACTTTAGCTCGACTTGAAGGCACCGGTGAATGGGCCGAATTTAGCACCCGTGAAAAGTTCTTGAGCTATTATTTCAGCTTTTTTGAAGGCTTGAAATCCTCTCGCTCTTATGCCTTATTAATCCTAAAGCAGGTGAATATCGCTATTCCTAAATCGGCTTCAGAATTAAATGAGCTGAAGAAAGACTTTAAAAACTGGGCCAAGGTGGTAATCTCAGAAGGTCAGCAGAATAATGAGATTGCGGGTCGATCTAAATTGAATGATTTGTACGACGATCTCTTTTGGGTGCAGTTTCTATTTCTTTTGGATTACTGGCGTAAAGACCGATCTGCCGGTTTCGAAGGTACCGATGAAGCGGTAGAAAAATCGGTAAACCTAGCCTTTGATTTAATTGAAAAGAATGCCCTTGACTCGGCGTTTGACTTTGGTAAGTTCATTTTTCAAAATCGATGAAAGAACAAGACAAGATTTATAGTAGCCGTACCCAGCGCACCGGTAAGTTTTTAAAAACTGGTGCCAAGGTTGGAGCTAATTATTTGAAACACTTCAGCAAGAAATTAGTCACAGGCGAGAGCAATGAGGCGGAGCTTCAAGAACAGAATGCCGCCGATATTTACGATGCCTTGAGTAATCTTAAAGGCTCGGCCTTGAAGGTAGCTCAAATGCTGAGCATGGACCAAGGACTATTACCACAAGCTTACACCGATAAGTTTGCCCAAGCTCAATATTCAGCACCCCCGCTCTCCTACCCCTTGGTCATGAAAACCTTTCAACAATATTTTGGCAAAGGTCCTTTGGAGATGTTCGATACTTTCTCCAAGCAAAGTATGGCCGCTGCCAGTATTGGTCAAGTGCATCGCGCTACCAAAGGTGATTTAGATTTAGCCGTAAAGGTGCAGTATCCAGGAGTTGCAAATAGTATATCCTCCGATTTAAAGATGGTGCGCCCGGTGGTAGGAGCCATGTTTAATATTAGTCAGGCCGAAATGAGTCATTACCTCGGCGAGGTGGAAATTCGCCTCTTGGAGGAAACGGACTATAAATTGGAATTAGAAAGAGGTTTGCGCATTTGTCAGGAATGCGCTCATATAGATGGCTTGAAGTTTCCTAATTACTATCCAGAATTCTCTTCAGAGCGAATCTTAACCATGGATTGGATGCCTGGACTACATCTGGATCAGTTTTTAGCCACTAACCCTGATCAAGAGACTCGCAATCGCATTGGTCAGACCATCTGGGATTTTTACGATTTCCAAATACATCATTTAAAAGAGGTGCATGCCGATCCTCATCCAGGTAACTTCCTGCTACAAGAAGATGGCACAGTAGGGGTAATTGATTTTGGCTGTATAAAGGTTTTACCGGAAGCTTTCTATCAGCGTTACTTCCAAATCATGAAGCCAGCCATTGAGCAGGATAAGGATGAATTCCTTTCACTACTCTTTGACCTACAATTCCTCCTGCGTTCAGACAGTGCAGAAGAAGTAGAACACTTCCAAAATGTGTATGCCGATGTTCTAGGACTTCTGGGAAGACCCTTCTTCCAAGATGAGTTCGACTTTGCGGATCATGCTTATTTTGAAGAAATTTACTCATTGGCCGATGTATATCAATCGGATAAGATGTTACGCAATGCTAAGGCCGGACGAGGACCTAAGGATGCTATATATCTAAATCGCACCTACTTCGGACTTTATAATATGTTACATCTAATAAAGGCTAAAGTGCAGACCCGGTCTGCGGTAGATAATTTATTTTTGGTGTAAAATTGAATTATGCCACGCCTGCTTACTCTTGCCGCCTTTCTCTTTATCGGATTTAGTTCTAAGGCTCAGTTTTCCAATCATGCCCTTGGTTTACGCTATGGCGCTGGAAATATTTCGGGAAGCTTCCTTAGCTATCAATATACCTGGTCGGACTACAATCGAGTGCAAGTAGACTATGGTCTAAGCGCCAATGACGAGCTCGATGGTTTTAAAATTATGGCGACCTACCAATGGATGAAGCCCTTACCCAATTTAGGAGAGAACTTTCAATGGTTCTACGGTATTGGCCTTAGTGGGAGCGGATACGAATCCAATGACCCCCTAATCCTTATCCCCGATCCGGTGGTCATCAATCTTGAAACTATAGCTGGCATTGAATATGACTTTTCGTCCACGGCCGATTTACCCTTAATGATAGGTCTAGATGTTAATCCCAGTTTTAATTTCTTTAGCAATTTCTACGAAAGCTACGATTCCAATATCGCTGTAAGCCTTCGTTGGCAGTTTTAATCCGTGAAGTTCTGTTCCACATGCGGCAGTGATGCCCTTCGACAAATCATACCCGATGGCGATCATCGGCTCCGTTTTGTATGTTCAAATTGTGGGACTATCCATTATCAAAACCCCAATATGGTGGTGGGCTGCCTAGTCTTTAATACCAAGGAAGAAATAATGCTTGCCCGCCGAGGTATCGAACCCCGAAAAGGTTTTTGGAATCTCCCGGCAGGGTTTCTGGAGAATAATGAAGGGGTAGAAAATGGAGCGCAAAGAGAGGTATTGGAAGAAACTGGTGCCCAAGTTAAAATGGGGAAACTTCATAGTATTTACAACCTCATTAAGGCCGAACAGGTCTACCTTTTCTTTCGGGCCGAAATGATTGGCGAGCACTATGAACTTACCCCCGAAAGTACGGAAATCCAATTCTTTCGGATTGAGGATATTCCTTGGGATGAATTAGCATTTTCCAGTAATTCCCATGCCCTAAAACATTGGCAGGAGATAAAAAATGGCGCCAAAGACGAAGTCAGTATAGGCACCCTAAGCAATAAATAATGGCCGAACTACCCCTGATATACAATTTTCAAGCTGCCAAAAAGCAGCCCGAATCCGCCCCTATAGTTATCATGATCCATGGTTATGGCAGTCATGAAAATGATCTTTATAGCCTTAAAGATTATCTGGGCACTGAAGCGCATTACCTAAGCTTAAGAGCTCCCATGTCATTAGGCTTCGGTGGTTTTGCTTGGTACCCCATTCATTTTGATGCCGTGGGTGCTAAAACCTCTGATACGGAAATGGCGGCTCAAAGTCGAGATTTGATCTTGCGTTTCATCGAGGAGTTTAAAATTCAGGAAGGGCTGAGAGATAATCCTATTTGGTTGATGGGCTTTAGTCAAGGGGCCATCCTCAGCTATGGTCTAGCCCTCAGCTATCCCGAACATTTTAGTCGAGTTATGGCTCTCAGTGGCTATGTTTTAAAAGAAATCGTGCCGGAGCAATATCGCCTTCAAGATTTGCAGCATTTGGACTTCTTTATTTCCCATGGAAATGAGGATGAAGTAATTCCCGTAAGGGCGGCGCGTATGACCACCGAATTCTTGGAAAAAATTAAGCTAAAGCATCGTTACCAGGAATATCCTGCCGGTCACGGAATTAATCCGGATAACTTAAAAGATCTAATCGATTGGTTCCAGTCTCCTTAGAGGAGCGCGATTATTTGCCATTCTGAGCAGCGGAAACGCATCGCTTAGTGGAAATTTGCATTTTTTGCCACTCGGCAGTTTGCGGCGAGCAATCCTAGGAAGATTCCTTATTTTCTTTTTTAAATCCTTGATTTTATAAAGGGCTCAAACGGCAGGTAGCTATTTCCTTTGCAATTGGAAAAGGCTGCAGAATCGACAATCCTTCCCCCCCTTTAATCTCCAGATTCTGCGGTCTTTTTTCTTTTCCGGCAGGCATTGGAGCAATAAAGTACCTGCTCCCAATCACGCTCCCATTTCTTTCTCCAGGAAAAGGGTCGTTGACAAACAGGACATATCTTCTCGGGAAGATGACTTTTCTTCATATACCCTCAACATTATAGGCGCTGAGAAGTTTTAAAATCATGCGCAATTCAGCTTTACACCTGATACTGGGAGATTGTCTGTTCCCCCATCACGAGAATCTCATCGGGGATGGTGAAGCTTGTCATATCACCCTAATTGAAGATGAAAGCCTTTGCACCCACTATCGCTATCACAAGCATAAACTGGTATTCTTCCTGACTTCCATGCGCAAGCACGCCACAGCGCTAAAGGCGCAACATGTGGTACATTATTATCCCCTGCAACTTAAGCAGGGCCTTATAGACTCCCGGAGCTTTGAAAGCAAACTTTCGCATTGCTTTGAGCAAAATCCGCTGCTAAATGAACTCCGTACCTATGAGGTCGACGATGATTTTTTTGCCCAGCGGCTGGAAGCTTGGAGTCGGGAATCAGGCATCCCCATCCGATGGGTTTCTTCACCTAAGTTCCTATTCTCCAGGGCAGATTTTAAAGACTATCTAGCAAGCCGTAAGAAGCCCTTCTTAAAGACTTATTACCAAAGGCAACGGGAAGCCCTAGGTATCCTGATTGAGCCCGATGGTAGTCCTAGCGGTGGTTCTTGGTCCTACGACACTGAGAATCGCAAAAAACTGCCGAAAGGTAGTATCACTCCCCTACCGCTAACCTTTATTGAGGATAAAACACTTCGAGAAGTTAAGGAAATGGTGGAAGCTCATTTTGCTCATCATCCAGGTAAGGTGCAAAATTTCAATTGGGCGACCTCCCGCAGCGAAGCCTTGCAAGTATTGGGACAATTTATCGAGGAGAAGCTGGAACTCTTTGGACCTTATGAAGATGCTTTTGAAGCTTCCGAAAAATTCCTTTTTCACTCCACCTTAAGCCCCTATTTAAACAACGGCTTGCTTATTCCGCAAGAGGTTTTAAGCCGAGTTTATGAGCATTATCAAGAGCATCAAAGTCATTTACCTTCGGTTGAAGGATTTATTAGGCAATTGATTGGCTGGCGTGAGTTCATCCGCGGTATGTACCTCAATTTTGATTTCGGAGGAAATTACTTCGAATTGCATGGCCAGCTAAAGCCTTCATGGTATGAAGGAAATACCGGTATTCCACCATTGGATGATGCCATTCACAAGCTTAATGAGGAAGCCTATAATCACCATATTGAAAGACTAATGATCTTGGGAAATCTCATGTTATTATGTGAAATCCATCCTCAAGCAGTTTACACCTGGTTTATGGAGATGTATATTGATAGTGCCGACTGGGTGATGGTGCCCAATGTTCTGGGAATGAGTCAATATGCCGATGGAGGTATTTTCGCAACTAAGCCCTATATCGCGGGCAGTAATTATATGCGTAAGATGAGTCATTATCCGAAAGGCGATTGGTGTGATACAGTAGATGGCCTCTACTGGCGCTTTATCGATAAATTTCATCCTACCTTTAAAGCCAATCCGCGGATGAGCATGATGGTGGCCACTTTAAATAAGATGGACCCCGAACGAAAAAAACGGATATTCGCCGCGGCCGAAAACTTTTTAGACCAGCATACCCAGCGTGGATAATTCTTACGACATAGCCATTATTGGCGGCGGAGCTGCCGGACTTAGTCTCTTGTATGCGATGCATCTACAGGGTATCATGGACCGCTACACTATTGCTTTAATCGAACCAGAGGCCAAGGACAGCAATGATCGGACTTGGTGTTTTTGGAGCGACGAACAAGATGCTGCTTGGCAAATGTTCAGCACCGTGGTTAGTCACCAGTGGAAAATTGACGAAGGTCATCGCCAACAGGCTATGGACCCATTTAAATATGTGCAAATCCGCAGCAAAGACTTTTACCGCTTTGTAAAAGATGCACTGGAGTCCTATCCGAATTTAAAGCACTACAGCGACAAGGTGGAACGGTTAAGCTTGCAGGATGAAAATCGGCTGGAATTAGCCTCAGGCGAAAGCCTCAAGGCCTATACCGTGTTTGATGGCCGTCCACCAAAATTGGAAGATCCTCGGCTCATTTGGCAAAGCTTTGTGGGTTATCGAATCCGCAGTGCCGAAAATAGATTTGACACTGATAAATGTAGGCTGATGGACTTTGCTGTGCCTCAGGATCGCGGTTTGCAATTTATGTACCTTCTGCCCACCGCCAAGAACGAGGCCTTAGTGGAGTTCACTCGTTTTGGCAAAGCGGTTTTAAGCGAAGAAGAATCCGCTCCTGTTATTAAAGAATACCTCGAAAAAATGGGGATTGCTGATTTCCAAATCATGGAAAAGGAGATCAACAAAATCCCCATGAGTTTAAGCTTAAATAGTAGTGCCACAGAGCATGATTGGGCGGCGCAGTATATACCGATTGGCGTTCGGGCTGGAGTAGTTAAAGCCAGCACGGGATTCGCTTTCAAAAGTATCACCGATCATGCATGGCGCATCGCGCAAGCCCTTAAAAACAATCGTCCATTACCCACCAGTGGCCATTCCATAGCCGCTTGGGTTTATGATGAATTACTGCTCAATCTCTGGCAAAAGAAACAAAATCCCATTCCCAAAATTTTTATCCGCCTTTTTGAGGTCCATCCCATTGAAAGGATTTTGCGGTTTCTAGACGAAAAAACCAAATGGTGGGAAGACTTCTGGATAATGTTCCGCATGCCTTGGGCTCCATTTTTCTGGTCGATTGGTCGGAGCATTAAACAACGCTTACGGCCTTAAACCAGGGCTGGACTGCGCTCCAAAAGCTTTTTTAAGTCGCTGTATACCGCCCAGGCAGTTGGTTTAGCCCCCGCCCCTTTTCCGCGTAAGAGATAAGAACCTCCATTCTCAGTATGAATCAGGATGGCATTTTCCTCAGCCGGAATTTGGGCCAGAGGGTGATCTAAGGGTAAATACTCTAAACCTACCTTGGTATTAGAGCCATCCACTTGCCATGAAGCAATCAATTTCGGCTTTCTTCCGGGTGGAATAAGGGTCTTTAAACTATTTAAGCCACTGCGCTCTATGGCCTGCGGTGGAATTTGAGGACCCCCCGTGAGCTGAGTTATGAGACTCAATTTGTAAGTGGCATCCCAACCAGAAACATCCAAAAAAGGATCACTTTCGGCAAAACCTAAACTTTGAGCCTTAGCCAGAGCTAGATCGTAAGAATTTCCCTTGGCTATTTCCTCTAAAATATAATTGGTAGAGCCATTTAAAATTCCTTCAATACCCAGGACCTCTCCGGCTTCAAAATAGCTTTGCAAAGTCTTTACGATCGGAATCGCTCCCGCTACCGCGGCCTCAAAAAGCAATTCAGTTTGCTGAGGCTTCTTAGCTTGTAAGCTTGCCAAATTCTCGGCTAGCATCTTTTTATTGGCCGAGATATAATGCTTGCCTAGGCTAAGGGCCTTGTCGGCAATTTCCCGCGCCACCTCTGCATCATCAATTAGCTCCACCACCACATCCAATTCAGGGTCATTAATGAGTTCCTGCCAATTAAAGTGAATCAGCTCCTCCGGGGCCCCTCGGGTTTTAAAGGGGTCCTTCACTACGATGTATTTAACCTGGTCTGCCAGGCCCTTATTTTTGAGCAAGTTATAGAAGGCTTGCCCTACGGTACCAAGACCGATTAATAGAATTTTCATATTGATTATGTTTTGATTCGAGTTTTAAAAAATCCAATTGAAGGCTAATAATTTCTGCCAAAGCCTCCGCCTCAATAAGGAAGCCATCGTGTCCATCTTTGGAGCTTAGTTCCAGCAGTCGAGCATTAGGTAAATGCTGAGCCAGAAACTCTTGCTCCGACCAAGGAAAGAGTAAATCATCTTTTATCCCAATCACTAAGCTGGGCTGATGGAATTCCATTAAGCGGAGAATCTGCTGCGCCTCATTAGCCCCTAGTTGATGGCTGTCCATTGCTTTGGACAAATACCAATAACTATAAGCATTAAAGCGTGCCGCCAACTTCTCCCCTTGATAGGCTTGATATTCCGCTGCGCGAAAAATTCCTCGCTCTCCAATTTCACGGCCCTGCCTTTGTTTATAGGCATGATAAGTGCGATAGGATAGCAAAGCCGTTGCTCGCGCCAGGGCCATACCCTTTTTTCCTGCCTCTGGCTGCCGCTCTCCCCAAGTCGGATCGAGTGTGATGGCTTGTCGTTGTGTTTCATTAAAAGCTATTCCCCAAGCCGAATGAAAGGCATTGCTCGCGATAAGGCAAAGGGCCTTGCACTGAGAACCTAGTAATAGACCTAATTCCAAGGCCACCTGCCCCCCTAAGCTAGCCCCGATCAATAAATCAATTTGGGGGTAACCTAAGGCCTGTAAACATTGCCACTGAGCCTGGGCTAAGTCCTTAATACTGATTTCTGGAAAGTCTTGATAATAAGCTTCTTTCGTTTCTGGATTCTCGGACAAAGGGTTGGTGCTACCGTAGTGCGATCCCAAATGATTGATACAAATGAGATGATAGTCTTTCTGACCAAATAAACCACCCTCTGCCGCTAAAGCCGACCACCATTCGTCGGCTTTAGCATTAGCAGTTAAGGCATGAGAAATCAGAACTATCTTTTGACCTTCTCGGTAGGGCGCATTCGTCCAATAGCTAAGTTTATAGTCCTTTAAAACTTCACCCGAATGCAAATGCAGCGTATCACCTTGCCAAATTGCTTCCATTTATGAGAGAACCGGTTTACCAATTTTTTCAAAGGCCTCTTTGAGGTCATTCTTAATATCCTCCACATGCTCAATGCCTACCGAGAGGCGCAGCAATCCCGGAGCCACCCCCGCTTGCTTTTGCTCTTCAATCGCTAATTGCTCATGGGTGGTGCTAGCCGGATGAATAATTAGGGATTTAGCATCTCCGACATTGGCGAGATGGGAAATCAGGCCTAAGGAATTTACAAACTGATCCGCCTCTTCTTTACCACCTTTAAGTTTGAAGGAAAGCACCCCACCGAATCCATTCTGCAGGTATTTCTTAGCATGCTTATGACTAGGATGAGTTTCTAAGCCCGGGTAGTAAACTTCCTCTACTTGATCTAAGGAATCCAACCAGCGGGCAATGTTTAGGGCATTGTCTACGGTGCGCTGTACCCTTAGACTCAAGGTTTCCAGTCCCTGGATGAGTTGGAAGGAATTAAAAGGGCTCAGTGCTGGTCCAAAATCACGTAAGCCTTCTACCCGAGCGCGTATGGCAAAGGCGATATTCGGCAAACCAAGGGGGTTGTTCTCTCCAAAAACATCCCAAAATTTTAATCCGTGGTATCCCGGTGAGGGCTCGGAGAATTGTGGGAACTTCCCATTCCCCCAATTGAAGTTACCTGCGTCTATAATGACCCCGCCTATGGAGGTGCCATGACCACCAATCCACTTGGTAGCCGAAGCCGTAACTACATTGGCACCATATTTAATCGGTTGGGCCAAATAACCACCCGCGCCAAAGGTATTATCCACTACCAAGGGAATTTTATAATCCCTGGCCAATTGGGCAATGGCTTCAAAATCGGGTACCTCAAAACTCGGGTTCCCGATGGTTTCCAAATAGATAGCCTTAGTATTCTCTCCGATATGTTTTTCGAAGGCTTCCCGGCTATTGTTTTCGGCGAAGCGAGCTTCAATCCCCAAGCGCTTAAAAGCAACCTTAAATTGATTAAAGCTCCCGCCGTACAAGAAAGGAGAGGAAACGAAACTATCTCCAGCCTCTAGAATATTATTGAGGGCAATGAATTGGGCTGCTTGCCCCGAACCTACGGCCACAGCGGCTACTCCACCTTCTAAAGCGGCAATCCGCTTTTCAAACACATCAGTGGTGGGATTCATAATTCGGGTATAGATATTTCCGAACTCCTTTAGGCCAAAGAGATTAGCTGCATGCTCGGAATTTTCGAAGAGATAACTGGTGGTTTGATAAATGGGTACCGCACGAGATTTCGTTTCGGCGTCTGCCACTTGTCCAGCATGTAATTGAAGGGTATCGAAATGAAGATTTTTATTTGACATTTTAATTAATTTTTAGACAATATTATTCTAGGACACATTATGATATTAATGCATCAATTTTCAAGTATTTAAATTTGATAAAAGAAGATTTATGTCCAATTTCGAAATAGGACAAAGGGTGTTTCTAGCGAACGTATTCGCTTAAGATGATCGCAAACCCTAAATGGATCAAATAGATTTAGGACATGCAACAACAGCAACGCATTCGCATCGCCGCCTGATGATCAGCGGATGTTAAAAGGGGGAACAATAGAAATGCAGTCTGCTTTAGAGCAGCACTTGGTAAAGAAAAAGAAGGATGATTTGTTTTCATAGCTTCTGTTTTATCGTCCTGGCATTGGCACCACACATGAGGTTGCCTGAGGGTCTAGGAGCCAGTCTCTCGCCTCATCTTAATAAAACAACAGCCCTCGTGACTATTGTGGGTACAAAGGAAAGACATTTTCAGAAAAATGCAAACTTTTATTGAAAAAATATTTAGCGCTAGTTAAAACTCTAAATTTTACTTGTTAAACATATTTATAGATTGATTTACATTTATTCCATCAAAATTATTGACCTAGCTTGAAGCAAGGAAGCGCATAGCTCCACAGGGTGGGAATAGACTTGTTCATAATTGACGCTTTGGCAACTTAAGTCTCGGGGAATGGCCCTTGCTTTTTACTTATCTTTGCAGCCTCTTAAAAAAGCAATCTGAGCATGAGTGAATCTAGCGTGCAAAGCGAAGAAAAGACCCTTAGTCCCGAAGAGCAATTCAAAGCGCAAACCTTAGCGGATTACCGTTTGGCGGTTGAAAGTCGCGAGGCCAGCTTAATTGGTCGTAGAGAGGTGCTAACGGGGAAGGCCAAATTTGGCATTTTCGGTGATGGTAAAGAGTTGCCGCAAATAGCTTGGGCCAAAGTGTTTAAGCCTGGTGACTTCCGCTCTGGATATTATCGCGATCAAACTTTCATGATGGCGATTGGCGCTCTGACTACTCAGGAGTTCTTCGCTAGTTTATACGCGGATACCGATCATGAAAACGAGCCCGCATCAGCCGGAAGGCAGATGAATGGTCACTTCGCTACTCAGAGTCTGGATGAGAATGGGGCATGGAAAGATTTGACCTCCCAGATGAATAGCTCGGCCGACATCTCCCCCACTGCCGGCCAAATGCCTCGCTTAGTGGGTTTAGCTGAAGCCAGTAAGCATTATCGGAATAATGAAGGCTTGAAAGACTTTAAACAGTTCTCGAAGCAAGGAAATGAGATTGCCTGGGGCACCATTGGAAATGCATCTACTTCGGAAGGTCCATTTTTCGAAGCGATTAATGCCGCGGGAGTTCTACAAATCCCGATGGTGATTTCTATTTGGGATGATGACTACGGTATTTCCGTGCACAGTAAGTACCAAACTACTAAAGAAAATATTTCGGAAATCCTCAAGGGATTCCAACGCGAAGGTGATAGCAATGGCTACGAAATCTTAAGGGTAAAGGCCCATGATTATCCTGCCTTGATTGAAACCTATGAGAAGGCGGAAAAAATCGCCCGTAAAAAGCATATTCCTGTGATGGTGCACGTTACGGAAGTAACTCAGCCACAAGGTCACTCTACATCCGGTTCCCATGAGCGTTATAAGAACGAACAACGTCTGAAATGGGAGCGTGATTTCGATTGTATCCTTAAACTGCGAATCTTTATTGAGGATAATGGTGTAGCGAGCGCAGAGGAACTGGATGCCCTGGAAAAAGAGGCCAAGAAATCGGCTCGCGAAGCTAAGGCTGCAGCCTGGAAAAACTATATCGGTCCCATTAAAGAGGAAATTAAAGAAGTGCGTGCTTTCTTAGCTGAGGCCATGGCAGTTGCTTCTGATCCCGAGCGGATTAAAGAATTGGACCAGGAATTAAGCTTGATTGCTGAACCACAAAGACGCGATGGTGTAGCGGCCCTGAGAAAGGCTCAGCGCTATTTAATTGAAGACCAAAGTGGATTAAGGGACCGTGTTAAAGCTTGGCTAGAGTCGGCCCACTCGGCTAACCACGATCGCTATGGAAGCTTATTACACAGCGAATCGGCCGATAGCCCCATGAATATTGCTGGGGTCGCTCCTGAATACAGCGAGAGCAGTGAGGCGGTTGATGCGCGTATTATCTTGAGAGACAACTTCGATCGAATCCTAGGGGAGCGTCCGGAAGTGGTGATTTTCGGGGAAGATTCTGGAAAGATTGGTGATGTTAACCAAGGTTTAGAAGGATTACAAGACAAGCACGGAGAAGGCCGGGTTTACGATACCGGTATCCGGGAAGCCACTATCTTAGGTCAGGGAATTGGCATGGCCATGCGTGGCTTGCGCCCCATCGCCGAAATACAATATTTAGATTATCTGCTTTATGCCTTGCAGGTGATGAGTGATGATTTAGCCACGGTGCAATATCGCTCCAAGGGTCGTCAAAAAGCCCCCGTAATTGTGCGTACACGTGGTCATCGCTTAGAAGGTATTTGGCATTCTGGCTCGCCTATGGGGGCTATTATTAATGCCGTGCGAGGAGTCCATGTATTGACCCCACGTAATATGACCCAAGCGGCGGGTTTCTACAATACCATGTTGGATAGTGATGATCCTGCTTTGATTGTGGAATGTTTGAATGGCTACCGCCTGAAGGAACAAATGCCGGATAATTTAGCCGCAATTCGCACCCCATTAGGGATTCCCGAAAGGCTGCGCGAAGGAGCGGATCTCACCATTGTTTCATATGGCTCAACCCTGCGAATTGTAATGGAAGCCGCCGAGCAATTAGCCGAATTTGGTATCGAGGTCGAGGTAATTGACCCCCAGTCTCTCTTGCCTTTCGACATCAATCATCAGATTGTGGAAAGCCTGCAAAAGACCAACCGATTGTTAGTGGTAGATGAAGATGTTCCGGGAGGTGCTTCGGCCTTCATCATGCAACAAATCCTTGAAGAACAAGGGGGATATCAGCATTTAGACTCTAAACCTGAAACCTTAAGTGCTAAAGCTCATCGCCCAGCCTATGGTAGCGATGGCGACTATTTTAGCAAGCCTAGCGCCGAGGACGTATTTGAGAAAGTTTATGCCATGATGCATGAATTTAATCCCAATCAATACCCTAAACTTTAATTGAACTCTAGTCCACGCTTGCATAAAAACCTGGTGGCAGCGGTAATCGAAGCCCTCGAAACCGCTTTCGGCAAAGGTTATTATGCCGATAAAGTCATCGAACGAATTTTGAAACGCAATCCTAAGTGGGGAGCGCGGGATCGTGGTTTTATAGCCGAGAGTGCCTATGAGATGGTGCGCTGGTGGCGCTTATTATGGGAGCTTTATGGCAAGGAACCGAGCTTAAAGCGTAAAGATCTCTACCGGCTCTTTGGGATCTGGTGGCAGTGGCAGGGTCATGAGCTGCCAGATTGGCCACAGTTTGATACCGTACGTGGCTTAAACCTAAAAGAGCGTTATGACGATATTTCTGGCGTGCTTAGCATCCGCGAAAGCTGGCCCGATTGGCTAGCCGAAGTGGCAGAGGAAGAATTAGGCGATGCCTGGCCAGCTATTGCCCAAGCCTCCAATATTCCAGCCGAAGTATTTCTGCGCACCAATAGCCTAAAAATTGAAAGGCCAGAGCTCCTTAAGCATTTGGCCGAAGAAAACTGTCCGGCACAGCCACTGGAGGCCAACAGCGTGGGCATTGTACTCGAAAAGCGTAAGAATACCTTTCGCTTAGCCAGCTTCCAATCAGGATATTTTGAAGTTCAAGACGGGGGTAGCCAGATGATCGCCCCTTACCTCCAAGTTGAACCCGGTATGCGAGTAATTGATGCATGTGCCGGTGCGGGTGGCAAGTCTTTGCATTTAGCGGCTCTTATGCAAAACAAAGGGCAAATCATTGCGATGGATGTGGAGGCTTGGAAACTGAAAGAGCTTCAGAAAAGAGCACGTCGCAATGGTGCGCATAATATTGAAACTCGCCCCATAGAAAATGCTAAGAGCATTAAGCGCTTGCATAATTCGGCCGACCGCCTATTATTGGATGTCCCCTGCTCTGGCACTGGGGTCGTGAAACGGAATCCCGACACCAAATGGAAACTACGTCCCGAGCATT
>Ga0207422_1001164_pt1 | contig 58907 bp, 52 predicted proteins | sample MarCyaLeptolynsp_FD_187757 | JGI IMG/M metagenome (GOLD analysis project Ga0207422, IMG submission 187757) | Marine cyanobacterial communities from Panama - species 1 Leptolyngbya sp. (SPAdes) | ecosystem: Environmental > Aquatic > Marine > Unclassified | place: Panama: Panama City | collected...
GACGACTTTAACTCGAAAGGCGGTCATGATATTTTTGTGACCTCATACGATCGTCGCACCAAGAACTGGAAAGAACCAAGGAACTTGGGCACGAAGGTTAATACTCCTGGTTCGGAGAGGTTCCCCATAATTCATGGTGATGGTTACTTGTATTTCGCCTCCAATGGTCATCCTGGAATGGGTGGATTAGATATATACAAGGTGAAATTAGGTGAGGATGGTATGCCAGAAGGTGAGGTGATTCATCTGGAGGCCCCAATAAACTCAAGCGCGGATGATTTTGCTCTAGTATGGGAGCCTGGATCGGATACTAAAAAGGGATTCCTGTCCTCAAATCGAGATGGTGCTAAAAAGCGCAGCGGTTCAAATGAGAACAGTGATGATATTTGGTCTGTATACCGCACGCCATTAGTAATCAATATTGAAGGTGTGGTATTGGATTCAGAGGAGAAAACCCCAATCGGCGAGGCCACGGTGACCATGGATGGTTCGGATGGTTCTTCGGTTACGGTTACCGCTGATGAGAATGGATATTACATCTTTGATGATACCAAGGTGCAAGAGAATGTGAACTATCGCCTAAGCTTCTCCAAAAAGAAGTACCTATCCGGTATCGGCGATGTAACCACCATCGGTTTTGAAATTGATGCATTCGAATATGTACCTTCTGCTGGTTATTTCATTAAACGTGTTCAGTTTAATAAGGAGCTGGATCCCATCAAGAAGCCAATTGTATTGCCGAATGTTCTTTTCGCCTTGGCTAAGTGGGATCTAACCCCAGAATCTATGGCTTCATTAGACACGGTGGTAGAGATTCTTAATAATAATCCTAATATCACGATTGGAATGCGTTCCCACACTGACTACCGTGATACGGAGGAGAGAAACCGCATTCTATCACAGCATCGGGCTGATACTAGTGTGTCCTACCTTATTTCTAAGGGTATTAACCCCAAGCGATTAACGGCCCAAGGAATGGGTGAAGGCGAGCCCTTCATTATTCCAAAGAATTACACCGGGTATGGCTTCGAGCATTTCACCGAAGGAACCGAATTGACGGAACGTTACATCAAGACGCTTTCTCCTGAAAAGCAGGAAATTGCTAACCAGATTAACCGTCGTACGGACTTTAAAGTGATTAGCGATGACTTTGTACCGGATGGTGCTACCGAAGAGGGAGATAAGGCGGTTGATCCCCGTGATGTTATCGATGCAGCTCGCAATGCTGAGGTAGCGGCAGGTGAAATTTATACCCTTACCAAGAAGGAGAGTTTCGGCGCTATTGCGAAGAAGTTTAAAATGAATATGCGTGATTTGAAAGCGCTTAATGGTGGCTTGCGAGGAGTACGTCCTTTTATTGGACTGCAGCTGAAAGTTGAGAAGGATGGAAATTATGAGGAATTTGACGCCTCTCACTATCAAATTACCCGTCGTGGTGAAAAACTAAAAGCCATCGCTAAAAAACTAGATGTTGATGTCGATACTCTAGAGGAGCTTAACCCTAATCTGGAAGAAATCGGTCTACAGCCAGGTCTTTGGATTCGCTACAAATAGCGATTTGAAATATTGTTAAGCGCCCCGATGGAAACATCGGGGCGCTTTTTATTTTTGCAAAATGGAAGAAATGTCATCAAAGTACAGCCAGAGAGGAGTGTCCTCTCAAAAAGAGGATGTGCATGCCGCGATAAAAGATTTAGATAAAGGTCTGTTTCCTAAGGCATTCTGTAAAATTATCCCCGACTTCTTAGGAGGGAGCCAAGAAGATTGTTTGATAATGCACGCAGATGGAGCGGGAACGAAGTCATCCCTAGCCTATCTGTATTGGAAGGAGACCGGTGATTTAAGCGTTTGGAAAGGTATTGCTCAGGATGCGCTGATCATGAATATTGATGATTTGCTCTGCGTTGGGGCGGCGGATGTGCCTATCCTCGTTTCTTCCACCATAGGCAGAAACAAGAACCTTATTCCAGCCGAAGTCTTATCCGCTTTAATTAATGGGACCCAAGAGCTAATCGATGAATTGAATGCCCAGGGGATGAATTTAATTCTTACCGGGGGTGAGACCGCCGATGTTGGTGATTTAGTTCGAACCATAATCGTTGACAGCACCGTAACGGCGCGGATGAAGCGCAAGGACGTTATTGATAATGCAAATATTGCCGAAGGGCAAGTTATAGTTGGATTAGCCTCTTATGGACAAGCTACCTATGAAAGCGAGTATAATGGAGGAATGGGTAGTAATGGTTTGACAAGTGCACGCCACGATGTCTTCGCTCATTACCTGGCCGAGAAATATCCTGAATCCTTCGATCCTCAAGTGCCAAGAGAATTGGTTTATTCGGGCGGTTCCAAGCTTACTGATGCCGTAGAAGGTGCGCCACTTGACGCAGGAAAGCTGGTCTTGTCCGCAACCCGTACCTACGCCCCGGTGATTGCCAAGATTTTAGCCGCGCATAGAGCATCGATAAAGGGGATGGTGCATTGTAGTGGGGGTGCTCAGACCAAAGTCTTACACTTTGTAGATAAGGTTCATGTAATTAAGGATAACTTATTCCCTACACCGCCTTTGTTCAAGCATATCCAGAAGTCCTCTGGTACCTCATGGAGGGAAATGTATGAAGTCTTCAATATGGGGCATCGAATGGAGCTTTATTGCGATCCGGCGGTGGCAGATGCAATTATCTCCATTAGCGAATCCTTCGGGGTTGAGGCTAAAATAATTGGCCGCGTAGAATCTTCCGCTCAGGCTCAAGTTAGTATCCATTCCGAGCATGGAGATTTCCAATATCAAAAGCATTAAGGATGCAGGATAAATTAGATCAAATTAAGCAGCGCTTTGATGAGGTGAATGACCTTATCATACAGCCCGACGTGATTGCCGATCAAAGAAGGTATGTAAAGCTAAATAAGGAATATAAGGACCTAAAGAAGGTGGTGGATGCCAGAGCTACATTTATGGAGTATCAGGAACGCATCGATGAGGCCAAGGAGCTTATCATAGGCTCGGATGACGAGATGCGGGAGATGGCTAAAATGGAATTAGATGAGCTTGAGCCTGCGATGGAGGACCTACAGGAGCAAATCCGATTTATGCTAATTCCCAAGGATCCTGAAGACGAGAAGAATGCGGTATTGGAAATCCGGGCTGGTACCGGTGGTGATGAGGCTTCTATTTTCGCCGGAGACCTCGCTAAAATGTATACTCGATATTGTGAGAGCCGCGGTTGGAAAGTCGAGGTGGTGGACTTTAATGAGGGTACCATGGGTGGCTATAAGGAAATTGTGATGGAAGTGAGCGGTGAGGATGTATACGGGGTTCTGAAATTTGAAAGTGGCGTTCATCGGGTGCAAAGGGTGCCGGCTACCGAAACTCAGGGGCGTGTCCATACCTCCGCAGCAACCGTAGCCGTTTTGCCAGAAGCGGAAGAGGTAGATGTAGAGCTGAATCCGGCCGATATTGAAATGCAAACCTCTCGTTCAGGAGGTGCTGGTGGACAGAACGTAAATAAAGTGGAAACCAAGGTTCAACTGACCCATAAGCCTACAGGAATTGTAGTGGTTTGCCAGATTGAACGGACTCAGCTTGGCAACAGGGAGCGCGCCATGCAAATGTTGCGGACCAAGCTTTATGAGATGGAGTTGGAAAAACACAATAGTGCCATTTCCAATAAGCGGAAAACAATGGTATCAACCGGAGATCGTTCGGCTAAAATTAGAACGTATAACTACCCTCAGGGGCGGGTGACCGATCACCGCATTAATCTTACCGTGTACAACCTTAATGAGGTGGTGAACGGTGAAATTCAAAAGTTTTTAGATGAATTAATGCTCGCGGAAAATGCAGAGCGTTTAAGAGAAGGTAGCGAGGCATAATATGAATCGTAAAGCATTAGTCGCCCAGATTAGGGCAAAGAAATCCGTTCTATGTGTTGGTTTGGATACTGATCCCCAAAAAATTCCGGCACATCTGCACAATGAAGCGGATCCAGTTTTTGCCTTCAATAAGGCAATAATTGACGAGACCCATTCCTATGCCGTTGCCTATAAACCCAATTTAGCATTCTATGAATCAGAGGGTCTAAGCGGTTGGAGGAGCCTTGAGCGAACGATGGATTATCTTAATGAAAAATACCCCGAGGTATTTACCATTGCAGATGCTAAGCGCGGAGATATTGGAAATACTAGTCAACGCTACGCTAAAGCCTTTTATGAGTCCTTTAATTTCGATTCCATTACCGTGGCCCCTTATATGGGGAGTGATTCAGTTAAGCCCTTCTTAGGCTACCCTGAAAAGTGGCTCATTTTATTGGCCTTAACGAGTAATCCTGGGGGCAGTGATTTCCAATTAAAGAATTTGGCTCATGGAGGTCCACTTTATCAAGAGGTCTTAAATGAATCCAAAAAATGGGCAAGTGATGAAGAAATGATGTACGTGGTAGGTGCAACTAAGGCCGAATTCTTGCGGGATATTCGTCGTATTGTCCCTAATCATTTTCTCCTTGTACCTGGCGTGGGAGCCCAGGGTGGGACCGTTGATGAGGTAATGGAGTTTGGCATGGCAAAAGAGGATGCCGGACTTTTGATTAACTCATCTCGAGGTATTTTGTACGCTGATAGCGGCGAGGCTTTTGCCGAAGCGGCAGCCAGAGAGGCGAGGGTTCTTCAAGAGCAGATGCGTAAATTCCTTTAATATCAATTTTTCGTCATTTCGTCCACAAGTCAATAAAATAGGCTGATTGAGGGTGTAAATTTTTTGCGCATACCGCAATACCTTGATTATCTTAATTTTAGCTTTATACACCCGTTTAAATGAGCTAGAAATTCGCCCTGGCCACCTGTTGAAAATCTTGTTGATAAATTCTTTTAGTGTTGATTTTCAAGCTCTTTGAGCTAAGATATCTCTTTTGTTCACATTTGATAATAGAATTAGAAAAGGGGACTAACCGCACTAATTCAATGGGAAGGAATACTTCAAGATTTGATAAGAACTGCAAGTTTAGTTCATAGCATCGGATCAGCTTAAGCGGGGCAATTGCTCCATCCGGATAAGTTTGATGCGGAACTTGATTTCAGGGCTTTTATCACTTCGGATAGGATTCCAATCAAAAGAACAAAACTTCTAAACTTATCAACTAAATGAAATCTCTACTCCAGTCAAATTTGGCGAAGCTCGCCGGGGTTCTAGTCTTCCTATTAGCAGGACAATCTTTATCAGCTCAAGTTACCTACACGGATTCAGTCTGTGCAGGTTCTACCGATGTGGTTTACGGTGTAACGGGTTCTTCTTCCACCAGTCATTATACTTGGTTCTTAAACAATCCAGCAGCGGGTACAATTGATAGTACCGTTAGCGGTAATAATGGAACCATAGAAATCGATTGGGGGACGACTCCTGGAACCTATACGCTTTACGTAGTCGAAAACGATCAGTATGGCTGTTACAGTGATACCAATAGTTTAAATGTGGTAATCAATCCATTGCCAACCGTGGCTCTGGCGGCAGATTCTGTCTGTGAGGGCTTCAGTGCCAGTCTGACCTTCACCCTTACCGGTACCGCGCCATGGATCATAGACTATACCGATGGCACGACTAATTTCACCGATACGGCTACGGCGAGTCCTTATGTGGTAAATCTACCATCTTATAATAGCAATCAGACCGTTACTGTTACCGGGTTAAGCGATGGTAATTCTTGTAACGCTGATCCTAGTGGATTACCAAATACTCCAGTTATCGTACATCCAAAACCATCCACCGGAGCAATCTTCCATTACTAATCCAATATCTTGAAACGTAAAGGGTTCATAGGGCTTTTCGTCCTTACCCTTTACGCTTCATTGATTCAAGCACAACCAGCCTTAGATACCGTATGTATTTTCGATCCACCAAATCGTTTAGCGGTTCCTTACCAAGCGGGTGTGTTTTACCAATGGAGCGTAGGGCAGGGCGTAATCGTTTCTCCTCCGGATAGTAATGTTATTTTAATCGATTGGTCGAATGCCACCGAGGGCATTCATGGTATAAGTGTAGTAGCTTATACCGAATCCTACCATTGTCCTGGCGATACTGCTAGTGGACTAATTAGGGTCACCAGTCCAGGGCGAGCCTTGGCCAAGTTTCCAGATCAAGTTTGTGAAGGGGAAACTGTGCTGCTGGAGAGTTCAATAAAAGGTGATTTTATGTGGAAGGGAGGTTCGCGAGACCGGCAAATATCATTTGTGGCTAGTCAGGATACTAGCACCTACTTGATAGCTCTCAATGGGTCATGTGATAACGACACGATCTCTTTTGATATACAGGTCTTCGAACAACCAGTGGCTAGGATTAGTGCTGTTCCTGATACTATGATGTTTGGTGATTTATTGAAACTCTTTTTCAATGGAAAAGCCGAGCCAGGTACACAAATAGAATGGTACTTAGATCGTATATATTACAATCAGGGTAGAAACATCGAGATCGAGTTTAGGGAACTTGGTCCGCATGAAATCTTGATGATTGCCGATAATGGCAATTGTTCGGATACAGCGGTTAAGTATGTCTATATTGATCATGAATTCGATGTGTTCTTTCCTACCGCTTTTACTCCTAACGGAGATGGGCTTAATGACGTTTGGCGTTTCAAAGGATTCGGCTTTGAGGAATTCAAGGCTTTCATTTATAACCGTTGGGGCGAACGCATCTATTATTGGGATCAAAATTCTCCCCTTGATGGATGGGATGGCAGGGTAGATGGTCAGGCGGCTCCTGGTGGTGCTTATGTGGTAACGGTAGAAATTCGGGACCAACGAGGTGAAATGCATTATTTTAAAAACTACTTTAAGCTTTTAAGATGATGCGCTCCAATACATACTTAGTCTGGATACTTCTTTTTCTTCTATGGGGGCAATCTATTTATGGGCAGTTGGTAACCGAGGACTTTAATAAGAGTGTTAATCAGATTGGCGGTTGCTGGCAAATGTATAATATGACGATCACCACCAAGAACACCATCAATTCCGGCTCCAATAAGAAAGCATTAACGGGAACTAATGTGAATGGCAATCCAGCCTATCATTTTACCACCCCCTTGATGAATTTTTACGGCTCCGGTAATATCACGTTCCGCCATAAGCTTGATTTTAATAATGGTACGCATCGCGAATTTCATTTGCAAGTACTCGACGATAACATGAACGTGGTTAATACTATCTATAATTATATGTATATCGATAGTGTTTCTGGAACAACTCCCAATGGAAATCCGACTAACGTACAGCAGCCTAATATAGCCATCACTTGGTCGGGAAATTATCATTTGAGATTTTATGTGATATCTAGCGGTGGATCTTCATTTTTCATGGTAGATGATATTAGGATTGACGCTTTCGATATAGGTAATACAGCCCTGAATAATGGCTATGGCCTTTGTCGTCAAAGTGACACGCTTTATGATACCATATGTGCCGGTAGCTTGGCTACCTATCGCTTACCCGTATTGATTCCTGACTCCGATTGGGACTGGAGTTTTAACGGGGCTTCCGGAGGAAGTTTAGACTCAACCGTAGTGAACGGCCCAAGAGACAGCATTATAGATGTGAATTGGAATGGCACAGCCGACGGAGATTACGAAATAATTGCGCGGGAGTATAAGTCAGGATCCTATACTTCCTATTCTGTTCATTACGCCATAAATGTTATTCCCCAACCCGCCATGACCTGGTCAATAGATTCGGTGTGTGAAGGGGAGATGCATACGGCCACCATCCAATTCACCAATGGGACCGGGCCCTGGGAGGTGACCTTTGAAGATGATGATAGCACCTTTACCAAAACTTTCACCAATTCTACCAGCACCCTAAGTTTAGGAGTCTATCAGGCACAACAAACCATGTCGGTGCAATCCATTTTAGGATCTGAGGGTTGCTATGGCGATGTTTCTGGGATGTCCCGAGTAATTTGGATTAGAGGTAAACCCATTTTGGGTCCAATATGGCATTATTGATTTTGGATACCCTCGCGTAATTTGTCCAGCAAATCACTTAACTGATTAGCCTCTTCCTCACTAATGTTTTGGAGACTTTCGTCGATAAGGTTTTCCTTCGCATCAATTTCCTCCAGCTTTGCCAAACCTTGTTCAGTAATAACCACATCTACCAAGCGCTTATCATCTGGACAAATTTGCTTGCTCACAAACTCTTTCTTTATAAGGCGATCAACAATGCGCGAGGTGTCACTCATCTTATCGAGCATTCGTTCTCTTATCTGCAAGGTACTAAGGGGTTCAGGGTGACTTCCTCTTAAAATACGCAAGACATTAAACTGTTGCTTAGTTAAGTCTTCCCCGCTCAGCATCCCACGAATCTGTTCATCTAACCAGTTGTTCGTGTACAGAATATTTAGAAAAGCCTTTTGATAAGCATTTCTAAAATGACTCTGTTTAATCTCTTCTTGAATTCCCATTTAATCTAAATATATCTTGCCTATTAAGCTTCGCAAAATTAATGTTTAAACATTATAAAACCATGACCGAGGAATATTTGCATTACCTATGGCGATTTCAAGCTCTTAAACCTGGGCATTGGCAATCCACTAAAAGTAAATCAATTCGAGTTCTAGATCCGGGTTTTCACAATACGGATAGTGGCCCTGACTTTTCCAATGCTCGAATCGAAATCGACGGACAAATATGGGCGGGTAGTGTGGAAATTCACCTTCGTAGTTCAGATTGGAATCGGCATCGTCATCAATATGATGAAGCCTATAACAATGTGATTTTGCATGTTGTTTACGAAGCCGACCAGACTGTATTTTGTACCAATAATTATAGTCCACCCTGTTTCGAGATAAAGGGACTTTTTGACCCTCAGCTTTACTGGAGGTTTGAGCAATTGATGCAATCAAAAATGGCAATTCCTTGCGCGAATAGCTTCCTTTCTGCTCCCGAGATTGCTAAGCAGGCTATGTTAAGTCGTTGTGCGGTGGAACGTTTAGAGCATATGTCCGAAAAGCTTGCCCGGCTTTATGGAAAGTATTCGGGGGATTGGTATTCCCTGGTGTACGAAAAGCTGGCCGTATCGCTTCTGGGCAAGGCTAATGCGGAACCAGCCGAAACGCTTTGTGAAATCCTTCCAATTGGTTTGCTGCGAAAAATTGAAAAGCCCGACTCTAGGTTGGCCTTTTTTCTTGGCGCTTCAGGATTACTTTCTAATTTGGACAGGCAATGCGGAGCTTGGTTATCAGAATACAAATACTTGCTCAAAAAATACCCAATAGAGGCAATGAACAAATTGCAATGGAAATACTCCAGGATGAGGCCGCTGGCTTTTCCTGACCGCAGAATCGCCCTGCTTTCAAGCCTCATTCCTTCAGCCTTGAATTGGATGAATTCTATCTATTCCGGAGATTCGAACTTGATTGGTGATTGGCCTAAATTGTCCGATTATTGGGCTAGCCATTATCGATTAGGAAAAAAAGCATCTTCCTCGTTGAGTTTGACTATTTCGCTTAGTCTGCAAGACAGAATCAAAATCAATGTATTAGCGCCTATTTTATTTTTCTATGGTAGAAAAACTGCCCAGCCGGAGTTCCAAGATCGTGCTCAAGAGATATGGGATGAGCTGCCCGTAGAAAGCAATCGCATAGTGAACATCTATGAACAATTGGGTTTATCGATGCGTTCCGCCTTAGATAGTCAAGCATTAATCGCTTGGTATAGGCATTATTGCCAGCCTAAAAAATGTTTAACTTGCACTCTAGGGAAAGAGTTGTTAAATCGAAACGAATGATGGATAAATTAAGGAGCTTCCTGGAACGCTGGGGATTTGAAGTTTGTACCCGCACGGGAGAACGTATGGGAATAACCCCGGGTGTTGTGCGACGTTACTTTATTTACACCTCCTTTCTTACCTTCGGCTCACCACTTATCTTATACCTAGTCTTAGCCTTTTGGATTCAAATAAAAGACCATTTACGGAGCCGTCGATTCTCCGTGCTCGACATCTAGCCAGCTTATACCAAACCTCGGTCCTAACGCGCTTTGCCGCGATTGCTAGTCTATTAGGTTTTTTAACCTTGATTGGTATAGGGGGTTATATCTATATCGAGGATTATAGCTTTACTGATGCTTTTTACATGACCGTCATTACCGTTAGTACCGTGGGTTTCGGTGAGGTAAAAGCATTAAGTCCTGCTGGCCAATGGTTCACTGCTTTCCTCATCATTGGTAGTTTTGGTACCTTCGCTTATGGACTTACCTTGCTTACGCAAGTACTTATTTCAGGTGAACTCGTAGCGGATTTAAAAAGAAGAAATTTGAATCGTAGCATCAATAAAATTGAAAATCACGTCATTCTTTGTGGTTTTGGTCGAAATGGCCGGCGGGCTCTGAGGAAACTCCTAGCCTATGGGCAGGAGGTCCTGGTGATTGAGAATAATCCCCAAACCATTGAACAATTCCTCAAGCCGCAGAATATCCTTTATTTGGAGGCTGATGCAACCGATGAGGAGGTTTTAAAGATGGCCGGAGTAAATCGGGCCAAGGCTTTGGTCTCCACTTTAAGCAAGGATGCGGATAACCTATTTGTGGTGATTTCTGCTCGTTCTTTGTCCTCCACGGTTCGATTAATTAGTCGTGCCTCCTCCGAAAGTACCGAACGAAAGCTTCGGGCAGTTGGGGTAGACTCGGTGGTTATGCCAGAAGGAGTTGGAGGCGGTCATATGGCCAGTTTGGTAATGAACCCAGATATTGTTGAATTCTTAGAACACCTCTCTGTAGAAGGTTCTTCCGACTCCAATTTGGAAGAAATCGACTTAAAGGAATTAATTGGAGAACGACGGTCATGTAGTCTTAATGATTTGCAGATTCGTCAGCAAACGGGTTGTACAATTATTGGTATTAAAGAACCCGATGGCAGCTATACCATAAATCCCAATACTGAGATTTTTTTAGAACCGAGTTCTCGACTCTTTGTCTTGGGTAACTCGGAACAGATTAAAGCCCTTCACGAGCTGCTAATAAAAGCAAATTTAAAATCTAGCCCCAAGCATACATGAAAATCCTGATTACTGGCTCAAATGGCCTTTTAGGTCAAAAATTGGTCCATCAGTTAAAGGCCGATGAAACGGTAGAACTCATTGCCACAGCCCGTGGTGAGAATAGGCTAAATGACCAAAATGGATATCGCTACTACAGTATGGATATCTCTGATTTAAGTTCGATTCTGGAGGTTTTTGAGGCAGAAAAGCCAGAGGTGGTGATTCATACGGCGGCCATGACGCATGTTGATCAGTGCGAACAAGACAAAGAAGGATGCCTTAAATTAAATGTCGAAGCGGTTCAATACATGATTGCCGCCTGCAGTAAGTATCAAAGTCATCTCGTTCACCTAAGTACCGATTTCATATTCGAGGGAAATGAGGGTCCTTTAGATGAAGATGCGATTCCTGCTCCTATTTCCTTTTATGGGGAATCAAAATTAAGAGCCGAGCAGCTGATTCAGGCATCATCCTTATCCCATGCCATCCTACGCACAGTCCTCGTTTATGGGGTCGCAGAGAATATGAGTCGCAGTAATATAGTCCTATGGGCGAAGGGAGCCTTAGCGAAGGGAGCACCTATTAATGTGGTAAATGATCAATACAGAACTCCCACTTTAGCCGAGGATTTAGCCCAAGGCTCAATTTTGGCGGCCAAGCAAAAAGCACAGGGCATTTATAATATTTCTGGACCTGACTTTTTCAATATCATTGACATGGTGAAGGAAATTGCCCGCTTTTGGGGATTGGATGAAAGTCTGATTAATGAAGTCTCATCAGATACCCTTAATCAGCCGGCAAAGCGGCCTCCCAAAACTGGATTCAAAATAGATAAGGCTATAAGGGAACTCGGTTATGTTCCGCATAATTTCCAGGAAGGTTTAAGCCTTGTTGATAAACAAATTAACGCTGCATCTTAGAGCCAAATTAAGACTATGGATTTTCAGAATATAGAGCGCGTATTAGTTTTAGCCCCCCACCCCGATGATGGGGAATTTTCTTCGGGTGGAACCCTTAAGCGTTTTACTGATTTGGGATTAGAAGTGCATTATGCGGCCTTTTCCCCTTGTTTAAAATCCTTACCTGAAGGTTTACCGCCAGATACTTTATGGAAGGAACTGGCCGCAGCTGCAGCCATTTTAGGTATTCCGCAAAACAATATTCACACCTTCGATTTTCCGGTGCGCGATTTTCCTGAACATCGACAGGCTATTTTAGAGGAGCTAATTGTTCTGAAAAAAGGGATAAGCCCTGATTTGGTTTTGCTCCCTAATTCCTTAGATATTCACCAGGATCACCATACTATTCATCAAGAAGGTCTTCGTGCTTTCAAGCATACCCGCATTTTAGGTTATGAATTGCCCTGGAATAATTTACACTTTACCAACAATTGCCATATCCGTTTAGAGCGTGACCATATTCAGGCAAAAATGGAAGCCTTGGCATGCTATCAATCTCAGAACTTCCGAAATTATATGGATCCCGAATATTTCTTTGGTTTAGCAAAAACGCGGGGCATTCAAATTAATTCGAATTATGCTGAGGCCTTCGAGCTAATTCGCTGGATCATCTAATCTAAGGGAGTGCTAAATTGCTCTAAGGCCTCCCGATAATCAGGTTCGGAGCCATTTAAAAGCACGAGGTCCTGTAATGCCCAATTCGCATCATAGGGGATTCTATCGTACAATTCATGCTTAGGATCCAGGATTAAGAGGCAGTTCCGGTTGGAATCAATCACTACGAAAAGATCTCCCCAAGCAATGGCATTTTGCCACCATTCGGCATTCAACATTTCCGGAGCTTTATCGGGTAAATTCTCACCGATATACTGTTGAATTCCGGCCTCGTCTTTTAGCCAAAGTTGTCCTTTGCCGGTATTGGTGGCCAGAATTTTATTCCCCTTAACGCGAAAACCCCCGTGGGGATTCTTTAAGCCATCGAGAACTACTGAACTTTCTCCGCTGGCGCGATTGATATGTCTTACGCTTCCCTCATGGAAAAAGGTAGCTAAGATATTGCCGTCAGGTTCGTAGCTAGCCGTATTTATGAAGGCGGCTCTTTTTGCGGTAGGTAAATGGTCTTTCGAGGGATTGGAGATATAGAGATGCTTTTGCCCCGCTTTAAGCCAATCTTCGTGTTGAGCTTTCTGACGTGTGAGATAAAGAGAGTCGCCATCACTACTATGGGCTTCGTAAATCCCGTTCTCCCACGCGAACCACTCCCACACTTTCGACTCCATCCGGTAGTCGTATTCGAATAAGACATCTAATCCGCTGCTGCTCACCAAAACCTTAGTGCTTTCCAGCGGGTGAAAACTCACTGTGTGGATATAACTAAACCAAGGATCACTAAAGGTATAAGTTCCGCTAGGGTCTACGACAATCACTTGGTTCTCCAGGGAAAAGGCTAAACGATTGTCGGAAGCACTTAGACCCCTTGGCTCCTTTAAGTCCTTAATAAGGTGAAGGAGCTCTAAGTTTCCTGAAGAGATTTTCACCTCCGCTAAGCCGCCTAAACTCACCGCCCGCCTCTCAACAGAACCTCCCTTTCCAGAAATGTTCTTCTTAGAGGCCAAATAGCGTTTTCGAATCGCGGCTAAGTCAAAGCTTTTAATGCTTAGTAGGAAGGAAGCGCTGGGATAAAAGTTTGAGTCTTGCTTCCAGGTATGGATGTAATGCTTAAGTTCTTTCAAGCTCTGATAAAATTTGGGCCAGTTTTCGGGCACTACCCTGTCTGGTGAAGTTTCGACTGGTATTCCGGTCCAGTTTTGGCGGTCTACCATCATGAGCTTGCCATTTCTCGAATAAGTCTAGAATCCGAGATTTGATTCCCTCACGGTTGGTATAAGCAATTGTAGAGCCCCTTTCACTTTCTTTTATAATGCCTGCCGCATTGCCCTCGGGTGGACCTATGGACAGCATAGGGCTGCCGGAGCCTAAATACTCAAATAATTTTCCGGTAAGAATCAAATGGTTATCCGTGGTTTGAGGTACGATAAAAAGCAAAGCACTGCTATTTACCATCACTTCCGTAGCGAAGTGATGCGCCTGGTAGCCGTGGTCTAAAACAAAATCCTCAAGCCCAGTATCACGAATGGACTGTCGCACCCCCGGATCAATGTTCCCCACAAATTGGACTTGCAAGTGAGCCTTAAAATCTGGTCGCTCTTCAATTAATTCTGACAAGGCCTTCCAGAGTTCCTGTACATTTTGATTGGGCTTAAAGTTCCCTGTGTAGCTTAGGCTAAACTTGCCATTGGTTTCATCTTTTGGCGATGGTAAATCCTTTGGGTCATAACCGTTATAAAGAATTTCCACTTTTTTAGATCGATCTGCAAACTCTTCTGCCAAACCCGGGCTAACGGTGAGGATTCGATCGGCTTCTGCTAATACAAGGTTCTCCAGATTTTGGTCCTTGCGTTTAGTTGCGGCGGTGCGCGGAAAGTGTTTATTGTAAAAGATATTGACCCACGGATCCCGAAAGTCTGCTAACCAAGGCAAAGCAAATTCTTTTTGAAGTTTATATGCGGCCAGGTGAGTGCTATGTGGCGGCCCCGTGCTAATAATGGCTTCTATTTTATTTTCCGCTAATACCTTTCGTGCGGCTTTTATCAAATATGGATTCCAACCTTTTCGGGCATCTGGAATAAAGAAATTGGCCCTGATATAGTTCATGGCCGCTTGCATTGGGCTAGTTTGGTGACTAATGCCAATTCCCCCGGTACCAACGGCCTTAGCCTTTTTCCCTTTCAAAAAAGCATAAGCTCGAAATGGATCGCGGGCATTGGTGTATACAACCTGTAAATCGCTGGGAACCTCCTCCTTTAAACTGGGGTCGGTGCTGGAAGCTACCGGATCCTTGGGCGTAATTACAATACAATCCCAACCATGATCTCGCAGTAAAACAGCGTTCTTTAGCCAACGTTGCACTCCGGGTCCACCTGAAGGTGGCCAGTAATATGTTAACAACAACACTTTTTTCACTAAGCCGCTACCTTCTGCTTATTGTCGCGGATTAATAATACCGGAACCGCAATGAGGATAAGTAAAGAGCATATAAGGGCCAAAGTATTACTAGTACCAGAAACCGAATCAAGGTATCGGAATTTTATGGTATGCTTGCCGGCAGGTACTTTTAAAGCCCGCAATAAGTAATTAGCACGAAGTATTTCTACTTCTTCATCATCTATAGTAGCCACCCAATTTTCTGGATACCATATTTCGGAGAAAATGGCTAAGCTTTCCCCGTTTGATTCGTAATCGTAAACCAATTCCTCAGGATCATAGGAACTAAGGTTTATACTCCCAGACCCTGGTCCAATTTCACCAAGCTTTTCGGCATAGGAGCTGCGCATAACCGCCGTACGGGATGGATTTAAGCCCCGAATTGCCGCTAATTCTTCATCTGCGGTGCTAACGCTTTGAACTTCGCTTACCAACCAGGCATTGCCAAGCCGCGCAGGATTTTCAATTGGAGGTCGATTTGGGTCAACGATGATGTAGCGAGTATTGAGCATGTTTAAGGCCGGCATCTGATTAAATAGTCCCGGTTGAAAATTGCCGGAGCTAATCATAGTCCGGAAGCTATTGATATCGTCACCCAGTTGACCCTCGACCAATTCTTGGTAAATCTTCAACTTCGCTCCATGGTAGCCTCCAAGGCTATAATGGAAGAAGGAGGTGGAAGCATCATTAAAGGTACTTACACTCAAATTAAGCGTGCGGAAATAGGGGTCGCTTGCATATTGATTCATGATTGCTCGATCTGCCGGACTGGCTTGCACGCCATAATTCTTTTCAAGCTTCTCACCATCAATAAAATTATCTGAATTCAGGTATCGCTTGTTTACTGGGAATAGGTCGAGCACGATTAAAATGCTCAAGCCAATTACCATAAAGTTTCTCGCGAGTACCCCTCTTTGGTAAAGAAAAAAGATTGCGCCTGCCAGTAGGACAAATAGCAGACTTCGATAAACATCAGATTTGAAAATGCTTATCCGCGTTTGTTCCAAAGCATCAATGAAATCAGCTGATTGATTATCATTAAAGCCTGCATTCTTGAGCGCTACTGGTAATTCTGAAGCTTCTTGACTGCTCAAGAATTCGTTGAAAAGCCCGGGGCTAACAAGGTTAAGTAATAGAAAGCCAGCGACAATGCCCGTGGCAATTTGAAGAACTAAACCGCGTTTGCGTTCGCCCCCAATGAGTAGTTTCATATTTGCTTGCCAGTCCTGCTTATCAAACCTACTAATTCCGGCCAGTGCTAATATGGCCAAGATGGGCAGTATCAATTCTGGGATAACCATGAATGAGGCCACGGCGCGGAATTTATTATACAAGGGGAAATGGTCAAGGAAGAAATTGGTCAAGCCTTCGAAGTTTTTCCCCCAAGCTAAAGCCATGGTCAAGGCGAAAACTCCGAGTAAAACATAACGAAGGCTGCCCTTGGCAAAGAAGAAGGCCAAAAAGGCAAGCAATACTACCACGGCTCCAGCGTACACCGGACCAGAAGTGAATGGCTGATCACCGAAATAGGAGTTTTGCTGAGCAATGGCCTGTCGATAACGATTGTCAACCTTTTCTAGAGCCTTATTGTCCGCGCCGATTCGTCCCGTTGGTCCCCCTTTGAAGTTAGGAATCAATAAAGAGAAAGACTCGTCTTTGCCATAGGACCAATCCGTAACATAATCACGATTTAAACCTTCGGTTTTATTCTCCTGATTGGAAGTGAGCTCGCTTTTACCTCGAATGGAGTGCTTTCCATATTGATAGGTATTTCCCAAATAAGGGAGATTTGCCCCAAGGGCGAGTAATCCACCTAAAACTAAAAGTGCCGTCCCTTTCAGGAAACTCGGTAACTGCTTCTCTTTGGTAGCTTGGAATAATTCCCATAATCCGTAAGGCACGGCTAGAAAGAGGAAATAATAGAACATTTGAGGGTGACGGGCACTCAATTCAAGTCCAGTAAAAAGAGCAAATATTGCCGCGCCACTGAGGATTTTTTTCTGTCGATAAGCCCAAACCATGCCTGCCAATATTCCCGGTAGATAGGCCATCGCATGAATTTTTGAATTGTGGCCCGCCTCTAAGACAATCATGAAATAGGTGGAGAAGCCATAAGCCAAAGCCCCAGCGACCCCGATGTGGGGATCCATTTTAAAGGCTAGGGCTAGAATATAAAACCCTATCATCAGCATGAGGGGATATCCCACCGCCGGGCTTAATATGGAATTTATACTTTTCGGAATGTACTTTAAAAGCTCTCCACCATATACTGCGGAGATTACATAAGTAGGCATACCCCCAAACATTACATTGGTCCAAAGGATTTGACGACCCTCTTGGTCCCGGTATTTGTGCACCTCCGAGGCTGAACCTTTATATTGCTTGATATCATTTTGCTCAATAGCCTTACCACTAAATGCGGGGTAATTGAAAAGAGCGGCCATGGCAAAGAAGATTACCAAGGCAATGAGATGAATTCGATATTCCTTGAACATACTTATAATTTGGTAGCCCAAATATAGCTAAATGCCGCCGCGAGCGCTTATGCCCCTATAAAGGATTTTCGACTAAGATTATTTGAATTAGGTAAGATATTGACGGATGGTTTGGGCAATGCACTTTGCACTATTACCATCTCCCAATAAGGGGGGGAAGTCGAGCTTTGCGCCTCTCATCATTTTGAAATTCGAGACTAAGTTATCGGGCGTACATAGCACGTTTGCTCCTTGGGCTACTAAATCGGCCCATTCGGTGGCCTTCCTTAAGGTTAGGCAAGGTTTCTCACTAAAATATACTTCCTTTTTGGAGGCCGCCACTGTCCGTCAGGGTAATTACCGCCCGTTCCGCCCGTCCCAGGATTTCGGCATGTGAACAAGGCTCAATGATTTGAAAATCCGGAGACAAGTCTACTGACTCCAGTCGTTTTCGAGTTCTGGGATGCAAAGGACAGATGATATTGATTTCTTGGGCCAATTCATTGAGGGCCCTTATCCATTTTTCGAGCCTAATCGGATCATCAACATTTTCTTGCCGATGCAAGGTTAAGAGGGCAAATTCCTCTGATAAGTCTAGATTTTTGGGTATTCTTCTGTGCTCGGCCTGCTTTAGGTAGAGGTCGTACATGATATCTCCGCAGAGGTGAATCTTATGGGCATCATAAGTTTCCTTTAGAAGATTTTTTTTTTTAATCAGCGCTCGAAACAAATAGCAGGTCACTCAGTTGATCAGTGAGAGTCCGATTTATTTCTTCCGCTTGAAAAGGCAAATAACTACGCATGCCGGCCTCAATGTGCGCAACCGGAATTCCCATATTCTTGGCGGCTAAGGCTCCTGCTAAGGTGGTGTTCGTATCACCGAATACAACAACTAAATCAGGCTTTTCCTTAAACAGAATTTCCGGTAGATCTTGAATCATCCGACCGGTCATCTCGACATCACTGAGACCATGCACCCGCAAATTTTATTTCGGGGCGGCAAGGTTTAATTCCTCAAAAAAGCGGTCGCTCATATTGGCATCGTAATGCTGCCCAGTATGAATTAGAACTTCCTCGATTCCTTCAAATCTCAAAGCTTCACTTAAGGGTGCCGCTTTAATATATTGAGGTCTGGCGCCTAAAATGGTTACGACCTTTATGAGTCTTGTTCTTCGTCTTGAACCTCCTCGTAATCAATATACTCTCCAATCTTTCCCCGGTCCCGTGATTTACCTGCGCCATTGGTGAAAATGCTTACTCGACCCTCACTACGGCGCGACTTCTCCTTGCGATTGGCTGCATCTCTTTCCTTGTAGCCTTCGCGAAAAGGTCGCGTGAATAGATTTCGTACTACATAGCTAAGCCAGTAGAAGATAAAAATTATGGCTAGGAGTCTTAAAATCAATGTTACTTACTTAAGTAGAGGTTACGTTCTGCGTAGATCTTTTTAAATACCGGATCTCTCAAACTGTCGATGAAATATATCTTCTCGCCCGTGGACTTCATCTCCGGTCCTAAATTCTTATTTACGTTCGGGAATTTGTTAAACGAGAATACCGGTTGTTTTATGGCCCAGCCTTGTCTTTTTGGTTGGAAATTGAAGTCTTTTACCTTTTTCTCCCGCAACATCACCTTGGTGGCATAATTTACATACGGCTCATCATAAGCTTTCGCAATAAATGGAACCGTCCTAGATGCTCTTGGATTAGCCTCGATAATGTAGACCATATCATCCTTAACCGCGAATTGGATATTTATCAGACCTACCGTATTTAAGGCCCGGGCGATTTTTTTGGTGTGGTCTTCGATTTGTTGAATTATTAAATCTCCTAGGTTGAAGGGAGGAAGGGTGGCATTAGAGTCACCGGAATGGATACCACATGGCTCAACATGCTCCATAATTCCCATGATGTAAACATCTTCACCATCACAAATTGCATCAGCTTCCGCCTCAATAGCCCCTTCTAAATAATGATCAAGCAATACTCGATTGCCTGGGTATGATTTAAACAGGTCTACCACATGATGCTCCAATTCATCTTGATTGATAACAATCTTCATTCCCTGACCACCCAGTACATAACTTGGGCGAACTAAAATGGGGAAGCCTAATTTATCGGCAAGATCACGGGCTTCATCCGCATTGGTAATTACGCCAAATTCGGGATAGGGAATTTCATTATCGCGTAACAATTCGGAAAAACGACCTCTATCTTCCGCCAAGTCTAGGCTTTGGTAACTGGTACCAACAATTGGAATACCAAATCGATCCAGCTTTTCGGCAAGCTTTAATGCTGTTTGTCCACCTAATTGCACGATAACACCTACCGGTTTCTCGTGTAAGATGATATCATAGATATGTTCCCAGAATACGGGTTCGAAATAGAGTTTGTCAGCCGTGTCAAAATCTGTGGAAACCGTTTCGGGGTTACAATTAATCATGATTGTTTCGTAGTCGCACTCCTTTGCGGCTAGTACCCCATGGACGCAGCTGTAATCGAATTCAATACCCTGACCAATGCGGTTTGGTCCTGAACCTAAGACTACAATCTTGCGACGTTCACTGGCCTTCGATTCATTTTCTACCCCTATGCGCCCATCGGCGGTTTGGAATTCGTGTTCAAAAGTTGAGTAGTAATAGGGAGTATGAGCGGGAAATTCCGCTGCACAAGTATCCACTAATTTCCAAACTCGATTAATATTGAGTTCCGTTCTTTTTTGATGCACTTCGCTTTCAAGCACGCCTATCATGTGCGCGATCTGACGATCGGCAAAACCTTTAGTCTTAGCATCTAGGAGAATTTCTCGTGGTAGGCTTTCCAAGGTGTGCTTTTCGATTTCCGATTGGATTTGCACGAGCTCATAGATCTGACGCAGGAACCACATGTCTATTTTAGTAATATCATGGATTCTGCGCAATGGAATTCCGAGTTGCATGGCATCATAAACCATAAACACGCGATTCCAAGAAGCTTTTTCTAAAGCTTCTAAAACCTTATCCTGATCCGTTTCACCTTTACCGTCAGCTCCCAGGCCATTGCGTTTGATTTCCAGCGATTGGGCAGCTTTATGGAGTGCTTCTTGGAAAGAACGACCAATGCCCATAACTTCACCAACTGACTTCATTTGAAGGCCCAATCGACGATCCGCTCCATCGAATTTATCAAAGTTCCAACGAGGGATTTTAACGATAACATAGTCTAGGGTAGGCTCGAAATAGGCTGAGGTGGTCTGGGTAATTTGATTATCCAACTCGGTTAAGTGATAACCAATGGCCAGTTTAGCGGCAACTTTGGCAATTGGATACCCAGTGGCCTTAGAAGCTAATGCAGAGGAGCGTGATACCCTAGGGTTGATTTCAATAGCTACGATATCCTCTTTTTCATCCGGACTTACCGCGAATTGCACATTACAACCTCCCGCAAAATTCCCAATCGATCGCATCATGTGGATAGCCATATCCCGCATCCGCTGATAGGTGGTGTCCGAAAGCGTCATTGCCGGTGCCACGGTAATTGAGTCACCGGTGTGGATACCCATAGGGTCCATGTTCTCAATGGAACAGATGATTATCACATTATCATTGGAATCCCGAAGAAGCTCTAACTCAAATTCTTTCCATCCCAAGAGCGCTTTATCAATCATCACCTCGTGAATGGGGCTGATTTCCAATCCGCGGCTTAAAGATTCCTCGAACTCTTCTTTGGTGTGCACAAAGGTTGCTCCCGATCCCCCTAAAGTATAACTAGCTCGAATACAGAGAGGGAAGCCAAACTCCTGAGCAATTTCTTTACCTTTTAAATAGGAAGTAGCAGTTTTGGCGGGTGCCATCCCTACGCCTATTTCGGTCATTAATTTACGGAACTCTTCACGGTCCTCAGTAATATTAATGGCATCGATGTCAACTCCAATTATCCGAACGCCATATTCCTCCCAAAGCCCATCCTTATCGGCCTCAATACAAAGGTTAAGAGCCGTTTGACCTCCCATGGTAGGCAATACCGCATCAATTTTTTGTTCCTTCAAGATTTTCTCCAAAGAAGCTACCTCTAAAGGAAGGAGATAGATATGATCGGCAACGACATTATCAGTCATAATGGTTGCCGGATTGCTGTTGATTAAAGAAACTTCGATTCCTTCTTCTCTTAATGAACGAGAAGCTTGAGAACCAGAGTAATCGAATTCGCAGGCCTGACCAATAACAATGGGGCCGCTACCGATAATTAGAACGTGTTTGATTGAAGTGTCCTTTGGCATGATTGGAATTTGGGTTTAATCTACGAAGCTATTTGAGAGTAGGCAAAAAAAAAGGTGCTGCACGGCAACACCTTAAATAATAATATTATAGAATCAAAGACATCTTAGCCTTTGTAATTTCCTTCGCTAGAAACGCTTAATTTTTTGCGGCCTTTGGCACGACGCAATGCCAAAACTTTGCGACCACTAACGCTAGACATGCGCTCACGGAAGCCATGCTTGTTTTTTCTTTTGCGATTTGAAGGTTGAAAAGTACGTTTCATATTTTCTTATTTGTCGGCCATCACGCCGAGGTCCTATCAATTTTCGGGGTGCAAATATAAAGTGAATTTCTAAAAATAGAATAGTCTCTTCGACATTTTTTTATTGAAATTCAATTGTCTTTAATTCAGGCCCTGCTATGTTGATCTTCAATTTCCTCTTTCCGCTTTTTTACCCCGGCAATACTGGCATTTAATTCGAAACCTATTATGAGTACCAAGGCGTTAAGGTAAATCCAAAGCATAATCACCATCAAGGTACCAATTGAGCCATAAAGGGTATTGTACTGGTTGAAATTGGATACATAATAGCTAAAGAAGTACGAGCTCAATAAGATGAGCACCGTTGCTAGTATGGCCCCTGGTGAAAAGAAGCGCCATTTACGCTTCCCTGAGGGAGCGAAATTGTAGATCAATACGATGCCCATGAAAATAACAAAAAGCAATAATGAGTATCGCGTGATTTCAACGGCGTAAGAGGAAATCACCTCTAAACCGAAAAAGGCTAGTAGGCCGTTCAGTACGTCCGAGCTGAAGATGATGACGATTATCCCTACGATGAAGTTAATTGAGATTACTATCGTTAAGCCAAAACTCACCAATAGTTGCTGCCAAAAAGAGCGCTCTTCAATTTTGTGAATGGTTTGATTAAAGTTGCTAATGATGGCGCTGATTCCATTAGTTGAAAAAATCATCGCCAGGAAGAAGCCGACTGAAAGAAGGCCACCTCGCTTATTATGCATTACATCATCAATAGTGGAGTGTACGGCCTCATAGGTGTCGGGAGGCAGAATTCGCTGGAAAACATTGAATATTTCCGACTCTAAAGATTCAACCGGAAAGAAGGGGATTAAGGTGAAAAAGAAAATGATTCCCGGAAAAAGGGCCATAAAGAATGAAAAGGCAATGGAACTCGCTCTGCTGGTGATGCTTCCTTGCACAATTCCTCGAAAAAAGAAAATGGATACATCATATAAGCTAAGACCATCAAATAAGGGCAGCTGAATGCTTTGGGCAGCCAGTGCCACTTTGCGACTAATCCAACGCCATCTTGCTTTTAGCGATTTCCACATGGGGCAAAGTTAGGGCATAAACCCTTCTTGAATTAAGATTTTAAAAACTTGAATATTTTGAAATCATCCAGGGCCTTAGTGTATCGAAATAGAACACCGAATAGTAATACGGCCAAGAGATTTCCAATCACTAACTCTATTAAAAGCTGGTCTAACTGCCCCTTCCACCAAGTGCTTAAGCCTAAGCCGATGGCAATAACGATAGCCACCAGCCAGAATTCACGGCTAAAGGGGAGTAGCTTAAAGAAGCGTTGCACCATAATCAACTTAATGAGGTTGTAAAGACTTAATGCGGCCAAACTTGCCAAGGCGGCCCCCTCTAGGCCCATGATTGGTATAAGCCAGAGATTGCCAATAATGGTGAAGGCAATTAAAAGGACTCCCGTATAGAAATTATAAATCTGTTTATCTGAAACCGTTAGAATCATCCCATTCGTACCGGTGGCACCCTTTACAACCTCACTTAATCCAATGAAGAACACCACCAGGCCTGCTCCATCGAATCGAAATTTTTCCGGTAAAATCATGAAGGCCAAATCAAGGTTGATCCAAACCAGCAGAAAGAGAAAGCCGGTTAGGGCCATTTGAGTTAAAGCGGATTTCTTGTAGAGCATACCAATTTCTTGCAAATCATCCCGGGCCCAAGCTTTGGCCACAAAAGGGCGGATGCTTACGATTATTGACTTCACCGGTACCGCCACCACCGTGCCAATAAAGAAAGCGATATTATAGAAGGCAGCGGGGGTTTCTCCCAGTAGGCTTCGAATCATTAAAATGTCCGTTTTGGTGACCACCAAGATGGCACCACTAGCCATCATTACCAATAAACCATACTTCGCGATCTTAGCGGTGGCCAAGCCTTGGAAATTGAAGCTTAAGGAAGGAATGGAAGGCAAGCTGTAGATAATTACCGCCAATAATTGCAAGAGATAGCCAATTCCCAAGCATTGGTAAAACAGCTCCGTATCTAAATCACTGAGGCTGGCGATAACTAGCGCGATTAGAATGATGATTCTGCGAAAGGTGTTTTTTAAAAATTGAGGAAAAATCACCCGACTATCATTTTGGCTAATCGCGGCAAAGACCTCGAAGATCATCATGCTGAGGCTAATCAATACTAAATAGCCTACGGACCCCATCCAATCAGGCTTAAGCTGAAATATAACTAGGGCTGCTAATCCCAAGATGAAGCTGCTAATTAAGCAGCCCATAATGGCCAGGCCCATTAATTGGGTTTTTTGCTCGTCTTTGAGTTTTGGAAGAAAAGTGGTTAAGGAAATGGGAAATCCCAAATGTCCAAAAGTCGAAATGATGGTGGCCGTAGCCAGGAGAGTAGTAATTTCCCCGATAAAGTCGGTCTGCTCCAAGAAAACCCTGGGGAATAAATACATGGTATTAAAGGCTCCTAAGGCTACGCCCAGGTAGGAGTTCATAGAATTCCACAAGGATTGTTTAGCAACCGTTCCCATTATTCTTCATTCAAAACCAAGCTAGTTGGCAATTATTGCCAATGGCGATGGTTAATCCATTTTTGCAACATGGCTAATCTCCAAACCAATCGTGCATGCTTATTGGATCCCTTCTCATATTCACTTATCACCTTTTTTATTTTGGCTTGGGATAGATAGGGGAGTTCCGCGGATTTTGTTTCTTCCAAGAGGGGTTTTAGTGCCCCTCTCAACCATTTACTTTCGCCCGGAGTTACAAAGCCTTTTTTGTCTTTCCGGTCGATAATTTCATGTGGCATAATGCCGCGCATCGACTCCCTTAGAATTTTCTTACTCCAGCCCTTATTCAGTTTTAGCGCATCGGGAAGAGAAAAACTGTATTCAACTAGGCGGTGGTCGAGAAATGGTACTCTTGATTCAATAGAAAAGGCCATCGAATTCCGATCCTCATTGTGTAAAAGGCTGGGTAAAGAGGTACGAGCGGTGAGTTGATAGAGAAATTGATTGAGTCTGCTACCACCTGGTGGTTGCCACAATTTGGGTTCGGTCTTTTTTTCATCGCCAATAAAAGGCAAGTAGTAGCGATACTCAAATTGGTAGAGGCTTTGTTCGGAGACTACGGTAGAAAGCAAAGATTTTCCATAAGTTCCAAAGTGTTGAGCCGTCCCTCGTGGTCGTAAATCTCTAAAGGCTTCCAATTCTCCGATAAAACCCTTGGGGTTTAAGCTTAGTAATTCACCGGCGGCGAGGCGGTAAAATGAATGATCATATCCGGCTAAGTATTCATCGGCCCCCTGTCCGTCTAGGAGAACCTTCATCCCTTGTTCCTTCGCCAATTTCATCACAAAGTATTGGGAAAGGGGAGAGCTACCTGCAGGAGGCACATCAAAATGATAAAAAAACTTGTCGAAATCTTCTAGTAATTCATTCTGCTTAGGGGAATGGGAATGAGATTTCAAATTGGGATAGGCATCCCATACATATTGAGCCCAAGGCCTCTCATCCACTTCATTTTTACCCGAGTAGTAAATGGTGAAGGTCTTGAAATCTAGGTCTGGGTATAGGTGTCCAATACTGCTGCAGATGGCAGAACTGTCCAATCCTCCACTTAAACAGCCTCCAACTGGGGTGTCAGCACGCATATGCTGCTCCATGCTGTTAAGAAATAATTCCTGCCATTTTTCCTTGGCATCATCAATGTTGATGTTTTCTTGCTCAAGGGATATATCCCAATAGCGGTAGGTCTTGAGCTTGCCATGTTCCAGCACTAAATTATGTGCTTCAGGCAGGCTGAAAAGACCCTCGTAAAAACTTTCATCATCATAGGTGAGCCAGCCTAACTGAAGATAACGGTAAAGATGATCCTTGTTGTAATTAGCTCTGAATAGAGGACTTTTTTTAAGCGCCTTGTATTCGGATGCAAAATAGAATCTTCCGTTTTCGAACTGATAGTAAAAGGGCTTTATCCCAAACCTATCCCGGCTACAGAAAAGTTTTTTTCGTTGATCATCCCAAATAGCAAAGGCCCACATGCCCATGAAGTGATTTACGCAGCTTTCGCCCCAGTGCTGATAAGCAGCACAGATAACCTCTGTATCGGAAGTAGTTTTAAACTCAAAGCCGGCCTTTTCAAGCTCTAACTTAATCTCTTGGTAATTATATACCTCGCCATTAAAGACCAAGCTAATGTGGCCACCATAATGGAAAGGTTGGTGGGCTGCCTCACTGAGGTCAATAATACTAAGCCGGTTATGCCCTAGACTTAGAGCCTCGCGATGCCAGGTGCCACGGTAATCAGGTCCGCGATGGGCAATGGTTTCTAACATCGCTTGGAGCGAGGATTCCTTTTGATTGGTCTCAGAAATTTTGGGGTCGAAGAATCCAGCGATTCCGCACATGCATAAGGTGTTTGCGCAAAGATAGTCGGATTGTTCTTTATGTCGTCAAAGGCCTGGTGCAATGAATTTGGTTCTAGTATTGAATTGCTCTAAGCGCAAAACTTAAATTTGCGCCATGGCAATGAAATACCAGCGCATTTTACCCTTGGCCCTCGGCCTTTCCGATTTTGTTCCCAAGCGCCATCCTATTAGAGGGAAGGATGATGAGCTTAGTGAACAGGCTTTTTTTGTAGTGAGTTCTGGTAGGACCGGGACAACTCTATTGGCTTCCGTTTTAGATAGACATTCTGACTTGATGGTACCTCCGGAACAATTCGTTTTGCATAATGCTATCATCAAATTTCGTTTGCTCAACTATTTGGAATGGCTGGATTTGGTAAGCATTATTGTGGGTGAATTTGCCCGGGCTAAGGCCAGCATGAATTGGAACCTTCAGGTTAATGATTTAATCGAAGAATTGGCGGGGCTTCCGAAAGGGCAGAGGAGTTTGGTTAAGATATTGGACATGATTTTTCGCTCCTATGGCGAACAACATGGGCAGTCCTTTAAAATATGGGGAGACAAATCTCCCTTAAGTACAGATTATATGAAGCTAATCTATCCAGTATTTCCGAAGGCGAAATACTTGGGCTTGGTTAGGGACGGTCGAGATGTGATTGCTTCTATTTATAAGAAGAACCCTGATGCCGATGTGGCTTATGCAACCAGGAAGTGGAATCATGCAATTGCTATGCAAGATTATCTGCGCAAGCGAATGGGCCCGGAGCAATTTTTACAGCTTCGCTATGAAGATTTGGTAAGGGAGCCGGAGGATACTCTGGAAAAAGCATGTGCTTTTTTAGGGGTTCCTTTTCAGGATGAGATTTTAAAGACTCAGGATGATTACCTGGATAAACTCGGGGCGGTAGGAGATACCGAGGCCTTTAGGAATGTGGCAAACCCCATTAATCCTAACAGCATCGGGAAGTGGAAGGAGGGCTTGACCACCTCTCAGCTTAAGGATTTAATGCCTCATATCGAAGGCAATCTAGCCAAATTAGCTTATCTCTAATTAGAGTTTTAGGAAATCAGTATAGCCCTTACCAATCGCTTTTGAGGAATAATTATCAGCGATAAATTCGTACATCCTCACACGATCGAATCTTGCATAATGGTCGAGATGACGGTCAAGGGTTTCTGCTAATAATTTCGGTGATTTGTCAATCAGATAGCCATTTGCTTCATTAACAAAGTCACCCGGTCCTCCGCAGTCTGATACCACGACCGGACAGCCATAGGCTATTGCCTCGGCGGTAGATACCGAGAAGCCTTCATAGTGGCTAAGCATAACATGGGCAATCGCCATTGATAAAGCGCTTACCTTCTCTGCTTCACTGATATATCCTCGGAAGCTTACCAAGTCGGAGAGGCCTAGACTTCGAGAATATTCTTGCAGGCCCTCAAGATCCGGTCCGCTTCCCATAAATTCAAACTTCCAATCTTGGCGTTGGGCTTTAAGGAGCTTTAAGCCATCTAGGATGCCCTTAATATTCTTTTGATGGTCTCTTAAGGATGAAATATGGATAAAGGTTTTGCTTTGGTCTTCAGGCCAAGGACCCGGTTTTTTGCTGGGTAGGTCTACAACATTTGGCAAAATTCTAAGCTTGGGAATTCCCCTTTTCTTAAAAGCTTGTTCCAAGGCTTTTGAGCTGATAGTAGTGCCTAATGCCTGGCGATGGATTAATCGCCGCAGCCAAAAACCAATGAAGCTTGATTTATCTAAGCCTAAATCTTCCCTCAGGAATAGATCCAGATGCTCGCTTATTGAATAGGCTTCACCATAAAACAGTTTCCGTATCCATGCATAAATTCCCGCGGGATGAACGACCTGAACCAAAGTGCGGTCAAAGTTTTCAAAATTGATATGCCTGCGTAATTCCTTGGTTGCGATATGATAAGCGCGAATTTTTGTAAGGAGTCCGGCTCCTCTAATTACGACAGTACAGCTTTGAAAATGAGGCTGATTCTCCCATTCAATTTTCTCGTTTTCTCCTTTTTCTGCCGCCCGCACATAAGCCAGAAAAACCTCGTGATTTTGCGCGATGGCTTGGGCCTGTCGTTTCACGAAAATTCCCTTTGTGGGATGATTTGGTTCAGGATACCAGGATGCTAAAATGAGAATGCGCTTCAAGGCGATAGATTGCTATATCTTTGCGAAAGTATGAATGAGGCACCTATTTTCATAACTGGATTGCATAAGTCAGGGACCACCTTACTTCGGTCTTTATTAGATGATCACCCGGACTTGCAATGCATACCCTTCGAAAGTCATTTTTTTCCTTTGGCAGGGTATTGGACGGCCAACGAATACCAATATAGTAGGCCTCAAGCCTTTGACGTCAATCGTTTCCGGGATTTTATTGCAAAAACCAATCGGACTAGCGATCGTTATGGAGATAATTTTGCCGAGGGATTAATTTCGGAAGAGGATTTTATTAAAAAATTTGAAAAGAGCTTAGCTCAGGAAAATCCCCATCAGGCGAAAGCCTATTACGATGCATTAAGACAAGCTATTTTTGGCAAGATCGAGGGAAGGTTGGTCGAAAAGTCCATTGAAAACTTCGAGTACACCTTTGAGCTAAGATCACTTTTTCCGGGCGCGAGATTCATTCACATTGTGCGCAACCCCTACGATAATTTGGTCTCCTTGCGAAAATTTAAAAGTATTGGCCAGGGTTATCCCTTATTATCTCGTCTGATGCCCGCCATGGTTCAGCAGTACTACCACTTATATCGGAATCAGGTGTTTGACGATTATTTGGTATTGCGGTACGAGGACTTGGTAGCCGATACCGAGGCCAGCATGAAGAGGGTGCATGAATTCCTGGACCTTCAGTGGTCGCCCAGTTCTTTAAACCCAAGTATTTTAGGCAAGCCCTGGGCCGGAAACAGCATGAAAAATAAAAGCTTTTCGGGGGTAGATGGAGCGAATTCCAATTCATGGGAACAAGAAATTCATCCCTTGGAATTAAATCTTTTAAACCGCGCGATACCTTTTGTTTTTGAAGATTATGACTATCCCAAATTAGAGAATCGAAAAGGGCAATGGTCTAAGGCCAAAGGAGAATCATGGTCGCGATATTTGTATAATCGACTTTATAACTATTTCTGGCGTTTCTACGAGGCTTTTTAAGTTCTGTTAAATGATCATATCCCATAAGCATCGCTTTATTTTCGTTAAAACTCGCAAGACTGCAGGAACCTCCATCGAGATAGCCCTCAGTGCCTATTGTGGAGATGAGGATGTATTAAGCCCAATGAATACTGAGGATGAAATCCTTAGAGAGAAATTCTCTGGACGTAAAGCCCAAAATTATAAACTCCCTTGGTCGAAACTGACTAATCAGGAACGATTAAAAGTAATTAAAACGCGTAAGGCAGGAGGTTTTTATAATCATATGCCCGCAGCGGAAATAAAGCATCATCTGGGTACAGATATCTGGGATTCCTACTTCAAATTCACCCTGGATAGGAATCCCTTCGACAAGGTTGTTTCGCTGTTTTATTGGCGAGGTGGTTTTGATAAATATAAGAGCGTCAAGGAGTTTATATTGCAGGGAGGACTCGGTAAAATGCCCTCCTATGATATGTACGCGATAGATAAGGTGGTGGCGGTTGACAAGGTTTATCGATATGATGAAATGACCGTCATGGCTCAAGATTTAAGCGAAAGATTTGGCTTAAATCCTGCGCTTGATTTCTCTAGAGTTAAGGCCAAGGGGGGAATTCGAAAGAAAAAAGATTATCGAGAGCTTCTGGATGAGGAAACGGTGCAATTAATTCGGCAGATCTTTGCTCGAGAAATACACCTTTTAGACTTTGAGTATTAATTTTTTGCTTGCGCAGGAACGCCAACAACCATGGTGTTGGGCTCAACATCCTTAGTGACCACCGCTCCGGCTCCAATCACAGCATTTTCACCAATCTTTACCTTAGGCAGAATTACCGCATTGGTTCCCAAATAGGCAGCCTGTCCAATTTGTACTCCACCACTTATCCGCACACCTGGCATGAGGGAGCAGTAATCTTCGAGAATCACATCATGACCAATAGAACAATGCAGGTTGATTAGGACAAAATCACCTATTGAGATATTAGTGGTGAGGATGCTTCCCGCGCAGATTATTGTGCCACGTCCCATCTCCAAGCTGGCCTCATCCAGGAAAATCACACTCGGATCAATAAGATTAGGGTAGCTAATATATTCAGGCAATGCTTGGGCGAGTTTCTTTCTCAAACCTGAACTTCCCGCCGCGAGAGCAGCTGAGCCAGTTTGGGGGAAGTCAGCAATTTGCATCAGCTTATTACTTGGTCTCTCATCGTAAAAAACGAAATCTGAGTAGCCCAGGCGTTTCGCTAGGGCCCTAATCTCTGCCGAGAAGCCTCCGGATGGAACAATATGTAAACTGGGTAGTTTGCTTTTTGTCATGTTGCCAAAAAAGAAGAGAATTAGAATCTGAGGCTAATTTGAGGAAATTCCGAAAAATATAATCCCGAATTTTGCCTTTCAAAAAGATTACAATGCAAGAATACCACTCATTGATAAAAGCGGCCCTCAAAGAAGATATAGGCGATGGTGATCACAGCAGCAATTGTGCTTTTCCTAAGGGAACTAGGGGGCGCATGAAATTACTGGTCAAGGAGCCGGGTGTTCTCGCGGGTGTGAATGTAGCGAGGGAGGTCTTTAAGATTGTCGATCCTGAGATTAAAATGGATACTCGTTTAGGGGACGGTGAAATCGTCGACATAGGGGATATAGCATTCTACTTGGACGGTCCTGCGCACAGTCTATTACAAGGAGAGCGTTTGGCTCTTAATTTGATGCAAAGGATGAGCGGGATTGCTACTAAAACTAGATCCCTGGTAGACCAGATTTCGCACACGGCTGCCAAATTATTGGATACCCGTAAAACCACTCCGCACCTCAGGGTTTTTGAAAAGGAGGCCGTGCGCTGGGGTGGAGGTCATAATCATCGTTTTGGCCTCTTCGATATGATCATGTTGAAGGACAATCATATTGATTTTGCAGGTGGCGTTAAGGAGGCTATTCACAAAGCCTTGGACTATAAATTGAAACACAATCTTCAGATTCCAATTGAAGTGGAGGTTCGCGATTTTAATGAATTGGAATTAGTCTTGGAAAGTGAGGGCGTTCTTAGAGTAATGTTCGATAATTTTTCGGTTGAAGATACCGGGAAGGCGGTTGAAATTGTGGCTGGTAGGATTCAGACGGAATCATCAGGGGGTATTACCGCCAAAACTTTAGTTCCCTATGCCGAAACGGGTGTGGACTACATCTCAATGGGAGCTTTAACCCACAGTGTCAGTGGTTTAGACATGAGTTTGAAGGCAGAATTGCATTGAAAATAGGCTCAGCCAGAAGTTCATTTAGTCATTGGGCTTTTTGGTAATTTTCACCAAAAGTGTAGATTTTACACTTCTATATTCTATTGTTGAATTTCTTTTAATAATTTTGGGAATCTCCTCAATATAAAGGGAGTGATGTTCAATTATTAATTTGGTTTTCTGTAACACTAAATAAGTTTTGGTATGACAAAAAAGTATGCGACATTTAAGAAAGTAAGCCTGTCGCTGGTTGTTCTCCTTTTACCATCTTTCATGTTCGGACAATTGGGTACTGACACATGGAGTATTTCATCTGATGTTTCCTCTAACTATTCAGGTTGGTCAAATGGTGATAACGAAGGATCAGGTTTTGGAAACTGGGCCTTGGCAACCACAGGTGGAGGTCATTACATTGGAGGAACGGGGCAATCTGGGTCTAGCTTTGGAATTTATTCTAGTGGTTCAGGAAATTTTGCGACTGCTGAGCGTTCCTTTTCGGGAGGTGACATGAAGGCCGGTGAGACTTTTTCTGTTAATTTAGGTCATACTGCGACCATTAATGGGGAGATAGGACTAGTATTTCTAGATGGTGGTTCTACGGTATTTACCTTGAAATTTATTGGTGGTCAGTCGGATTGGAAACTGAATGATGGAGGATCTGACTTTGGGTCTGGTCAGAATTATTCTGCAAATAGCAGTATTACTTTCACTTTTACTTACGAAGGTGGCAATAACTACTCCTACACATTTGGTACTGGCTCGGGTAGCAATTTTACAGCTACCAATACAATTTCTGGTATTGACGCGGTTAGATTTTACAACAGTGACCAGGGAGCAAGTCAAAACTTTGGATTTGACAACCTTTCGTTAACCACAAAGTATTCAATTCCAGCGGGACAAACGACTACGGCCTCAAGTGATTTAACCATACCTTATTTAGATATTGCAGGAACAGCGACTGTAAATGTAGCGGCTAGTACGGATTTAACTATTTCAGGAGATTTGACAAATGCCGGTACAATTAACTTGCAATCCGATGCAAGTGGCAATTACGCACAGGTATTAGCGAATTCAAGTTCGGGGGCCGGAACATTTAATATTCAACGCACGGTTACGGGAAGTGCCCGATGGTTTTACTTGGGTTCCCCTTTAAGTGGCGGCACGGTGGCAAACCTTTCCGTTTCTTCTGGTGTCCTTACCACTGGTTCGGGAGGAGATGTGAACATTTACTATTACGATCCAACCACCGCCAATAGCGGGGAAGGAACATGGACCAAAGTCCCAAACACCTCATTTAGTACTGTGAATAATGGTTTTGCAGTTTATTTAGGAGGGGCCGGTACATTTGGAACTCTGCCAATTACCATTACGGCCTCCGGAAGCGGATTTAATGATGGAGCCATAAATATTGCATTGGATAACAGTAATTCGGGTTGGAACTTAGTAACGAATCCTTATCCATCATCAATTGATTGGAATGCCTATTATGATGCGCACAGTACTGATTTAACTTCTACCTATTATGTTTACAATGGCAGTCAATGGATTGGATATGATGCCAGCGGAAATAGTGCCTTGAATTCAGGTACTGCTTTAATCGCACCAATGCAATCCTTTTTCGTGCAAAATACAGGAAGTGGAAGTTTGAACTTAGCACTCGAAAATGCGGATCGTTCCCTATCCTCTGCACCAGGTCAAAATAAATCCAACGGCACCATGCAGGTGTTAAAATTGCATGTTGATGCAGTAGATGGGACTAGCGACGAGACATTACTCGCTTTTGATTCTCAATTCACCGATGGCTGGGATGCAGGAGAAGATGCTATAAAGAGAAAAAATGCTGGGCACTATCCAAATATGTTCACCACCTCTACCACGGGGGAGGAGTATTTTGTGAACAAGATGGATGTTAATTTCACTACCAAGCAAATTTCAATGGCTTTTGATTCTGATATAGAGCAGGCTTATAGCATAAGCATTAATGATCTAAGAGTACCTGCTTCTTGGGAAATAGAATTGGAGGACGTCCTTTCAGGAAACAGAGTGGACTTGCGTCTGGGAGCATACCAGTTTTCCCATGTACCTGGAAATAATCCAAATCGATTTGTGCTTCATATAAACCAAACTGGGGTTAATACGAGAGAATTTGAATCTAATAATAATTATGCCTTTATGAGCGAAAGCTCATTTAATATCATTTTGGCGCAAAAGTTACCCAATGTAGAGGTGAAAATTTTCAGCCAAGGAGGTCAGTTAGTTTGGGATGGCGAATTTCAAGATATTGACCAGGTGGCAATCGATAACGATGCCTTAGCTAAGGGAGTTTATATAATGCATGTTACTTCCCAAGATGAGCTTGTTTTTACTCAAAAGTTGATAAAGTAAAAAAATAGAAAATGAAGAAAGGTATTTTAGTAATAACACTAGTTTTAGCGACTGCCTTATTTGTAGATGCTCAACCAGCTGAGGGAAATCCTGGTGGTGCTCCTGCTCCAATTCCCGGATTAGTTTGGCTTGCAGCGGCCGGGGCGGTTGTAGGTGTAAGAGCTTACAGGAAAAATCAAGATCATCAATAGCAATAGACTTAGGTATATTTTAAGGCTCATCTTCACCAGGTGAGCCTTTTTTATTGATTAAAAATTAAAGTAAAGAGAACATTAGAGTATTGTTAGTCTCAACCATGCGTCATACCTTTGTCGAGTAATTTTTTTACTCGTTTTTCGGTCCGAATTTTAGAAACATTTGGGACCGAGGAGGCGAAGCTCTGTCCTTTTATGTTAGAAACTCTTATCTCTTCTAAAACTCGAATAAAGCTTCTCTTGAAGTTTTTCTTGAATTCCGAATCAAAAGGTTATTTGAGGAGTTTGGCCCATGAGTTTGGTGATAGCACCAATGCTATTCGCATTGAGTTAAATAAATTCGAAGAGGCTGGAATGTTGAAGTCCGAATTGGATGGAAACAAGAAGGTTTTTATGGCGAATCGCAAGCATCCATTATTCGATAATTTGCATGCAATGGTGATGAAATACATCGGCATCGATAAAATTGTCGAGAATATTTCCATTCGCCTAGGTGACATTCAAAAGGTTTATCTAGTTGGTGATTATGCGGAAGGTCGTGATAGTGGAATCATTGACCTTTTTATACTTGCGAGCGACTTAGACGCCTTATATTTGATGAAGCTTCTACAGAAGGCTGAAGCTAAGATTGATCGCAAAATTCGCTATGTCCACTTCGAAGCAGAACAAGAACTTTTATCACTTTTAAATAATCAAGCAAACCTCCTCATTTGGGAGAAATAAATTCTGAGAAATGAAAGACCTCGAAAAATCAAAAATTGCCTTAATTGGATTAGGTTATGTTGGTTTACCATTGGCTGTTGAATTCGGGAAAAAATACCCAACACTTGGTTTTGATATTGACAAAGAACGAGTAGAAGAGTTACTTCGCAGTCATGACCGTACCTTGGAGGTTGCGGATGAAGAATTGAAAGAGGTAATCGTAAAAAATCCTATTCAATTAAAGAATCAAGGCACAGGTCTATATTGTACTGATGCTGTCACGGATATCAGTGAATGTAATATATACATCGTAACCGTACCTACCCCAACCGATGAGCATAATCGTCCAGTATTAACACCTCTTACCAAATCAAGCGAAACGGTAGGTAATGTGCTAAGTAAGGGTGATGTGGTGATTTATGAATCAACCGTTTACCCAGGTGTAACAGAGGATCACTGCGTGCCTATCCTCGAAAAAGTTTCAGGTTTAAAGTATAACGAAGATTTCTTCGTTGGATACTCCCCAGAGCGTATCAACCCAGGTGATAAATTACACACGGTAACAAAAATCCTTAAGGTTACCTCTGGCTCAACACCTGAAGTAGCAGATTATGTAGATGCTCTTTACCGTTCCGTTATTGTGGCGGGAACTTTCAAGGCTTCAGGCTTAAAAGTAGCTGAGGCTGCAAAGGTTATCGAAAACTCTCAGCGCGACATCAATATTGCCTTCGTAAACGAACTAGCGAAAATCTTTAACCTTATGGGAATTGATACGCATGAAGTATTAGAAGCAGCTGGAACAAAATGGAACTTCCTTCCTTTTAAACCGGGTTTAGTAGGTGGTCACTGTATTGGTGTTGACCCATATTACTTGGCTCAGAAGGCGCAAGAAGTAGGTTATCACCCCGAAATTATTTTGGCAGGTCGTCGCTTAAACGATAGCATGGGTGGATATGTGGCTTCTCAGGTTGTGAAGCTAATGGTAAGAAGAGAGCGCAAAGTTTTAGGTTCTAAGGTCCTATTGTTAGGAATCACTTTTAAAGAAAACTGCCCCGATATCCGCAATACCCGTGCAATTGACATCTACCACGAGTTGAAATCATACGAAATGAATGTTGAGGTGTATGATCCATGGGCCGATGCTGCAGAGGTAAAGCATGAGTATGGTATTACTACCGTAGATGCACCTGGCAATGATTACGATGCAGTGGTATTAGCGGTTGCTCATGCCGAGTTCCTTGAAATGAATTTACGCGATCACTTGGATCAAGGTGGTATTATATACGACGTTAAAGGTATTCTTCCTAAGAGTACTGTGGACGATAGACTTTAAGATAAGCCTCCCTTTGGCTACAAATCATATTCTTATATGGCAGAAATAACTGGGAAAATTCTAATTACAGGAACGGCCGGGTTTATAGGCTTTCATTTGGCCGAAAGGTTAATTAAAGAAGGCTTTGAGGTAGTTGGTTTAGATGTGGTAAATGATTACTACGATGTAAACCTAAAATACGCCCGCTTGCAGGAACACGGTATCGACCATGCCGAGCTCGAGTATGGTGTTCCTCAAAACAGCACCAAGTATACAAACTACAGATTCTATAAATGCGACCTTGCCGATCATGATCGAGTGGTGAGCTTTATGGAAGAGGAGAAGTTCGATTATGTAGTGAACCTAGCCGCTCAAGCAGGCGTACGCTATAGCATTGATAATCCTCGTGCTTACACTCATAGCAATATCGATGGCTTCCTAAGTGTATTGGAAGGCAGTAGAAATAGTAAGGTGAAGCATTTGGTATATGCTAGTACTAGCTCTGTGTATGGTTTAAATACCAAGATGCCATTATCGGAAAAGGCTCCAACCGAGCACCCTATGGCTTTGTATGCAGCTACCAAGAAGGCTAACGAAATGATGGCCCATTCCTATTCCCATCTTTTTAATCTTCCAACTACAGGTTTAAGATTCTTCACGGTTTATGGACCTTGGGGACGACCAGATATGGCATTGTTCCTTTTTGCCGAAGCCATTCGCGAGAATCGCCCCTTTAATGTTTTCAACCATGGTAAGATGATCCGCGACTTCACCTACGTTGGTGATATTGTAGAAAGTATCAAGCGTTTGGTAGTTAAGCCAGCGCAAGGAAATCCTGATTGGAATGGTGATGACCCAGAAATTCCAACTTCTTCAGCACCTTACCAGGTGTTCAATATTGGAAATGGCTCCCCCGTGCAATTAATGCGCTATATCGAGGCCTTGGAAACGGCCTTGGGGAAAAAGGGTAAATATAATATGATGGATATCCAACCCGGAGACGTCCCTGCAACGCATGCGGATACAACGGCTCTTGAAAATTATGTTGGATTTCGCCCGAACACTTCTGTGGAGGACGGAGTAGCCAACTTCATCGCATGGTATAAAGAATTTTACAAGGTAAGTATCTAGTTATGAGAATATACATTGCCGGTCATCGTGGAATGGTAGGCTCAGCAATTTGGCGAGCACTTGAGTCAGAAGGTTATGAGCTAATTGGGAAAACTAGTCGCGAATTGGATTTGAGAAATCAAGCTGCGGTGCAAGATTTCTTCATAACTGAGAAACCAGATGTTGTTATTGATTCTGCTGCTAGAGTAGGGGGCATTTTGGCCAACTCTCAATATCCCTATCAATTTTTGATGGAGAATATGCAGATTCAAAATAACTTGATAGATGCCTCACTTAAAGCAGATGTAGAGAAATTCATCTTCTTGGGAAGTTCTTGTATCTACCCAAAATTAGCGCCACAACCATTAAAAGAGGACTACCTTTTAACGGATAGCCTTGAGCCAACCAATGAATGGTATGCCATCGCTAAAATTAGCGGTGTAAAGGCTTGTGAAGCAATTCGAAATCAATTTGATAAAGATTACGTATCACTAATGCCTACAAACCTGTACGGCCCTTATGATAACTTCGATCTTAAAACCTCTCACGTTTTACCAGCTATGATCCGGAAGTTTCATGATGCAAAGCTTAATGGCAATAGCCCGGTTAATTTATGGGGTAGCGGCTCGCCCATGCGCGAGTTTCTATATGTAGAGGATTTGGCCGATGCGGTGAAGTTTAGTCTTCAAAATAAATTAGGAGATAACCTTTACAACGTAGGCACTGGAAAGGATTTAACCATTAAAGAGCTTGCCCTTTTAATCCAGAAAACCACTGGTCATCAAGGAGAAATTCTTTGGGATGCCAGTAAACCAGATGGTACTCCACGTAAATTGATGGACGTAGGTAAATTATCAGATCAAGGTTGGACCTATTCGGTTGAGCTTGAGGATGGTATTCAAAAGACCTACGATTGGTTCTTGGCCAATCAGGATAAGTTTAAAGAAGTAAAGATTTAACAACTTTCAGAGAGTAGAATAATATGAAAGTAGCACTAATCACCGGGATCACCGGACAGGATGGCGCCTATTTAGCCGAGTTATTATTGAAAAAGGGATATCGAGTTCACGGCATTAAGCGTCGTGCATCCTTGTTCAACACCAACCGTATCGATCATTTATATGAGGATCCGCACGTAGATAATCCAAGCTTGACCTTGCATTATGGCGACATGACGGATTCCATGAATTTGACTCGTATTATTCAGGAAACTCAGCCCGACGAGATCTATAACCTTGCGGCCATGAGTCATGTGAAAGTAAGTTTTGATACTCCTGAGTATACCGCCAACGCTGATGGTATTGGAACCTTACGAATTCTAGAAGCGGTTCGTCTTTTAGGCTTGGAGAAGAAAACTCGTATCTATCAAGCCTCCACCTCTGAATTATACGGATTGGTGCAAGCCGTTCCTCAAAGTGAAACAACCCCCTTTTACCCACGCTCACCATATGCGGTAGCAAAATTGTACGCTTACTGGATTACCGTAAATTACCGCGAAGCTTATGATATGTATGCGTGCAATGGAATTCTCTTTAATCACGAATCACCTTTACGTGGAGAAACTTTCGTGACTCGTAAAATTACCCGCGCAGTATCTAAAATTGCTTTAGGATTGCAGGATCGCTTTTACATGGGTAACCTAGATGCAAAACGCGACTGGGGCCATGCCAAGGATTACGTAGAAGCTATGTGGCGTATCCTACAGCAAGATGTTGCAGAAGACTTCGTAATTGCCACCGGAGTTACGACCACCGTGCGCGATTTCATTGATATGGCCTTTAAGTTTATTGGTATCGAAATCGATTTCCAAGGAACAGGGGTGGATGAAATCGGTGTTATTAAATCGATCGATGAAGCGCGTTTTGCGGAGATGGTTAAGGTGGATAAGCCTAGTGAGGCAATTGCCAATTTATTAGGTAAACAAGTACTACAAATCGATCCAAAATATTTCCGTCCTACCGAAGTAGAGCTATTAATTGGCGATGCCACCAAATCTAAGGAGAAGCTAGGGTGGGTTCCTAAGTATGACTTAAAAGCCTTGGTAGAAGAAATGGTACAAGCCGATTTGGAATTGTTTGAACGTGATATCAAATTGCGTTCTCATGGCTTTAGTACCCTTAATCAAGCGGAATAATTATTAGCTACTGAATGAGTCAGTCTTCTAAGCTGCTCACGGGTGGGTCTTGGGCTTTGTTCAAGATCCTTGTGGTTCAGTTAATTAATTTTGCGGCTATTGCAATTCTAAGTCGACAGTTAGATCCTGTTGATTTCGGTATTGTAGCATTGGCTAATGTGGCTTTGCGTTTTTTCAATGTAATTTCTGCTCAAGGAATTAATCAATTCATCATTTATGATAACTCTGATGAGCATGAAGAAAAGGTTCACGCAGCATTTTGGCTAAACTTGGTTTTTTCCATTATAGCGACTCTCGTTGGAATTTCGTTAATTCCAACAATTTCAAATTTCTATCAAGAACCGCTATTAGGAAGCATTTTATTGGTTTTATTTTTTCGATTCCCAATTGATGTGACATCAAAGTTGCCAGACTCAATTTTACAGAAGAGTTTGAACTTTAAACCCATCGAAATTCGAGATACCTTATTACAGTTATTTTCGGCTATTGCCAGTATTGTGATGGCGGTAACCGGGTTTGGTGTTTGGTCTCTTATAGTTCCGAGTTTAGTAGTTGCCCCCATTCGCCTTTTAATATCTCTTAAAGCCGCTAATTGGTTTCCAAAGTTTAATTTCTATACCAAGTATTGGGGAGAAATCCTGAGGTACTCCTCAACAATTATTGGAAGTACTTTAACAAATTTTGGTTTAACCCAAAGTGACACCTTGGTAGTAGGAAAGTTATTGAACACAACAGCCTTAGGCGTTTACAATCTTTCCTGGGAGGCGAGTAACATTGTGAGTCGCACTTTGGTTACTCTAATAAACAAGCTTTCCTTACCCGCTTTTGCTTCTCTAAAAGGAGATAAGGGAAAACTGTATCAGGGATTAAAAAAGGTTTTGTTTGCGATTTCAACCATTAGTTTTCCATTGTTAATGTGGATGATTGTGGCGGCCGACTATCTTATTCTTACCATATATGGGGATAAGTGGGCCGATGCTATCATACCCTTTCAAATTTTATTGATTTACGCCATTCGGTATTCAATAGGATCTCCTGTTGGGGGCTTGTTTAAAGCAATGGGGCGCCCGGATATTAATTTGAAGTTAGGATTATTTATACTTCCCTTTTATTTCTTGGGGATTTGGCTTGGATCTGACTTTGGGATTATTGGTGTTGCAACCGGGGTAACTGTTGTAAGGACTGTTTTTGGCTTTATAAGTTTTTATCTAGCAGCTAAGCTTCTCGAAGTGTCTTTTTGGAAGGTGTTAAGACCGGTTAGAGAACCTTTTTTAGCCTCACTATTGGCTAGCCTGTGCCTTTGGGTGCTTAACGAGTTTGCTTTAAGCGAATTGCAAAGTTTATTGATGAACCCCTTACTCGGAGTTGTATTAACGGGAATTGTGATGGCCTGCCTTTATATAGCCTTATCCAAGTTTATCTTTAAAGAAATCGGCTTTTTTATTGGCGAAATGCTGGACAAATTAACTCGGGGAAAAATGTCTGCTAAATGGTTGATGTAAGTGGCCTGAAATACTACTACCGTCGGTATAAATACCTGCAAAGAAGACGGGTGGAGTTGGCTTCCATAGATGAGGAAAATAGTAATGATCATGTGTATTTGATTGCATATCCCAAATCCGGGAATACATGGATGAGGGTTTTGCTCGCAAACATGCTTAATGATAAACCAGATTTAGATATAGCCTTCCACAATGTTGGTGACTTTATTCCAGATTCGCATATTCCAGAGCAGAGGAAATATGTTACTAACCCGGATTCCCATTTTAACTCTTTGCCAATTCATCTTATTAAGAGCCATGATGGATATAAGGATTTTTATAGGGGTAAGAAGGTTATCTACCTAGTTAGAAATGGAGCAAAAGTCATTCCCTCATTCTTTCATTATATCAATGCTAGAAAGGCGGTGAAGGTGAGCTATGAGGAAATATTAAATGGCATGGCAAGCCATAGTTTTGGGTCTTGGTTTAAACATGTCAATTCGTGGCTGGATCGCAAGTCTGAAAAAATTCTAGTTGTAGAGTACGAGAAGTTACGAAAGAATACAGAACCGGAACTTCAAAGAATTGCTGAGTTCCTTGGCCTAAACGTGCCTAAGGAAAAACTGCAATTGGCAATTAAGAAGTCTGATTTCGGCACAATGAAAGATCTGGAGTCTAAATATGGCTACTTTAATGATACCCGCACGGAGAAGGGTAAAAAGACTCCCTTTGTTCGAGAAGGAGCTACCACATCGGATAAAGGGGAACTACCTGATCGTATTTTTAAGAAAATCAGCTCTCAACAAAGTATAATCACTAACAAACTCAATAAATTGTAATGGGAAAGAAAACTGTTTGTCTTAAGGTGAGTTCCCTTGACGAAATGGCTAATAGTGACCATGAAGTTATTATGTTGGTTTGGGATGTGGATTGGACCCTCAATCAGGTTTCATCTTGGTTTAAAACTAGACCCCAAATAAGGAAGGTTATTCATGTTCTTAATGGATCGGCTTCGGTTGTCTTACCTCATCTTGAGAAAAATGTATCTGGTTCGATTGAGCACTTGTATTTCTACAAGGAAAATCAAGGTTTAACCCGAAATGAGAGATTTGAAATAGCAACTTTTCTAGGCGAAAAGGCACTTGCCCGGAATAACCCTAATCCAGATTTAAGGCAATTGTATGGCTTATGGAGTTATGAGGTTATGATGGCCTTGAATGATTTAAGTCCAGAACAGTCTAAAATGCTGGAAGCGGAATATAAACACGCAGAAACGTATACATTCCCAGTTGCACTGACAAGTTGGGTTAAGAATCTAAAATTCACCCTCGAAAAATCAGAAGCTGAATGTGATTTGGCGAACTTTCCTCGGTCAGCCCAATCACTAAAAGCTATCCTCAAGAAAGGTGTAAAAAAGGTTCTACCATCTAGGAGCATCAATCCGGCAACAGCTGATAATAGTATTGATCTCATCAACCTGCCGTCGGTAAATGAAAAGAATCCAAGGCACTGGAAAAGCATATTGATAACGGGCTGGTATGGAACAGAAACTGCTGGTGATAAAGCAATTTTAGGAGAGATTATTCATCAGATGAGGGTTTATCAACCCGACATCAAAATTTATATATCCTCAATAGATTTAAGGGTAAGTTGGCAAACTAGGATCGAAATGGATTTGAATGTGGAGCATATCCCCATACAAAAGATGGTTCCCTTTATTAAGTCCAATAAATTGGATGCCGTTATTATGGGAGGAGGTCCACTTATGGAGTCTAGCCAAATAATTCCAATTATGCAGCTTTTTCAGGAGGCCGCCCAGCAAGGAATAAATAGAGTGATTTTTGGATGTGGTGTTGGTCCAATTCACAGTGAAGCTATGTCCAGCAATATTGCTCAAATCATTAAACTAAGCAATGTTGCATTTTATAGGGATAGAGAGAGTTTAGATTACGCTTTGAGCCTAGGTGGAGATGCAGAAAACTCTCTTTTGGCGTGTGACCCTGCCACAGCATTTATTCGTCGTTGGAAAGAAACAAATCCGACCGAAGTGAAGAGATACCCTATCAGTACAATGCTACGAGAGCAAACTTCAGAGTACGAGAAGGACCCAATGGTGCTGGAAAAGAATAGATTGTTTCCAGAGAAGGTGGCCAAGGTTCTTAATATTTGGCTGGCAAATAACGATTCTAATGGTCGACCCAATCTGGTAGCCATGCATGCTTATTGGAGGGGCAATGACGATCGAGCATTAAATGTGAAAATTGTAGATAATTTATCTATCAAAGTATTGGACTCCGAGTTTCTCAGATATCGGGATATTTATCAATTGATAGAAGACCTTAATGCCAGTTCATATGCATTAGCCATGCGCTACCATGGACATATCTTCTCCTTAGCATTAAACATTCCTTTTTTAAGTTTAGATTACACTGGAAAGAAAGGAAAAGTCTCCAATTTAATGAGTCGGATCAAACTTGATGAGTATTCCGTGAAATTCAAGGATTTTACGTCGGACTTAATCCAAGACAAATTGAATTCTCTGAGTGAGAATGCTGCTTTTACCGCCACCTTAAAAAATCGCTCAGAGGAGCTTACCAAAGAACTTGAAAATGCTTACCAACATTTCTGGCAATAAGCCACGGATAGCGTTTGTCTCTCCACATGATTTTCAAGGAGGCGCGAGTCGAATTGGACACTATTTGTTCGAAGGTTTTCGGAAAGAGGGGTTTGAAACGGCATTTTTTGTTGGTCGCAGAAGCCTTGAAGACCCCGATGTTCATCATATTCGGAAGTATAAGAACTCAGGTCAAAAGTTATGGAGTAAATTTCAAAGGCGAATAACTTGGGAATTAGGTCATGAGAATTTTTATTATCCAGGAAGTACCGATCAAATTATTGACTGGAATCCTGACATAATTCATTTTCATAATCCTCAAGGTGGTTATTTTGATTTAAGGAAATTAGAAAGTCTCTCCGCAAATATCCCTGTGATATTCACATTGCATGATCCATGGATGTTTACAGGACATTGCTCATACTTTATTCATTGCCAAAAATGGCTAGATGGTTGCGGATCATGCCCTGATTTAAATCGACGCCCAAGTTTAAAGCGAGATGGCACAGCCTTCAATTTTAAAAGGAAACAAGGGATTTACAGGAACTCTCAGTTTTATGTAGCAACTCCCAGTGCATGGCTACTTAAGGAGGCCGAAAAATCAATGCTTAAGGATTCTATTGTTGCGGGAAGAGTAATTAATAATGGTGTAAACGAAGCAGTGTTCACCCCCAAGGATAGTAATGTTTTAAGGAAATCATTGAATATTCCTGAGAAGGAAATTGTTCTATTGTATGTTGTGAATTCACAAATGCAAACAAATCCATACAAAGACTTTACAACAATTTCAAATGCTCTTGAGCAACTACGTTTAAGAAAAAAGGAGGGGCAAAAGTTCACCTTTATCGCCTTAGGTGCTGATGGAGAGAGTTATGAGGAAGATGGTATTCGTGTAATTTATGCCGGATTTCAAAGTGATATGGACCTTATTTCTTCTTACTTCAATGTAGCAGATTTGTATTTGCATGCTGCGAGGGCAGAGAATTATCCAAACGTGGTTATGGAAGCTTTGGCTTGCGGGACTCCGTGCATCGTTACAAATACAGGAGGTGTTCCAGAGCAAATTGTGGAAGATGTTACAGGATGGGTGGTTCCTTTTGAGGGTTATAACGAAATGACGGATAAGATATTGGAGCTTTCCGAAAATCCAGAAAAAATCACAAAGGCTTCCATCGAAGCGAGAAAATGGATTGAAGAAAATCATACCCTGAGTCATATGATCAATGATTACAAGGATTTCTATGAACTAATACTAAAGGAAAAGCACAATTAGGATTTTATGGAAACTAAAGCACTAGTAAGCATTATAACACCCTCTTTTAACACAGGGCCTTATATAGATTCGACACTGAAAAGTGTTGCTAGTCAAGATTACCCCAATATTGAACACATTGTCTTTGATGGAGGATCTACAGATGAGACTCTAGAAATATTAGCTAAGTACCCGAATGTAGACTGGGTTTCAGAAAAGGATAAAGGGCAAAGCGACGCTATAAACAAAGGCTTTTCAAAAGCTAAAGGAAAGTATATCGGTTGGTTGAATAGCGATGATACCTATACCGAAGGAGCCGTCTCTAAAGCAGTTGAATATTTGGAAAAGAACCCTGATGTTGATATGATATATACGGACTTAAACATCATTGACGAAAAGGACACTGTTTACGGTTTTACAAAAGGGCTCGAATTCAATCTCCGTAATTTATTGGAAAATAATCCAGTAAAACAGCCAACGCTTTTAATGCGAAGGGAAGTGATAGACAAACTGAAAGGAGTAGACGAATCACTCCATTTCGTAATGGATAGGGAGCTGTGGTTACGAATGCTGATTAATGGATTTAAAATAAAGTATATCCCTGGTTGGATAAACGCCAATTTCCGATTAGTAAAAGGAACTAAAACCTTTGAGTATACTCCAAAGTTTCGACAGGAGTGGTATGAAGTAATGAAACAGGCATTTTCCAAGGAAGCCTATTTCAAAGGGATTGATTCACAGGAATTGAAACGAGCTCTGAGAGTAAACAGGTCTGACTATTACCTATCCCTTATGAACATGGATTATGCCAGTAAGAAGTCCATTAAGGGCTTTGTAAATGGAATTAAGGTAATGCAGGTAAATCCAGCGATATTGTTAAATCACGGTTTTTACAAGCAATTTTTGCTCGGATTTCTAGGGATAAACTTGGATCGAACTGAAAAATTTAAATTTTAGTGGGAACATTTGATTTACTGAAACTAGATTTTCAAAGGTATTCTAAGGGTACTCCCAGCACTTTAGGAGTGTTTCGATTGGCACTTGCGAAAGCAGGATTTAGAGCCATGTTCCTATACCGGATTGGCAGGGCTCTTAAAAAGAGAAATTTGAGCTTTTTAGCTGGAATGTGCCAAAGGGTAATGCATCATGCTTGTCATTGCTATATCAGTGTTTCCGCGGATATAGGTCCAGGTTTTCTTATAGCTCATGTTGGCGGTATCGTTGTTGGCGGGAAAACGGTTATTGGAAAGAACTGTGATATTCGACAAAATGTGACTTTTGGCGGAAATTTTCAGCGCACAGATGAGGAGGGAAGAACCCAGCCGGTGCTTCAAGATGAGGTAAGTGTAGGAGCGGGAGCATGCATACTTGGACCAGTTAAAATTGGACGAAGAGCAATAATTGGAGCCAATTCTGTTGTTACCCGGGATGTACCAGAAGAAATGATCGCTTCCGGGATCCCAGCCAAGGTTATCAAAGAAAGATGGGATTCAAACTCTAAAAGAAAGCTATAAAAAAATGAAAGTCGGAGCAATGATTATCGGTGTCCAAAAATGTGGCACCACTTCTCTTGCTGATTGGATTGCGCAACATCCTGACGTCCAGTTTTGTGATCAAAAGGAGCCAGAATATTTTTCGCGACAGCTAGATTGGAAAGCAAACCTTGATACCTATCATGGTTTATACCAAGTAGGTCCAGGAAGTCAAAATGAATCCAAACTCCTAATGGAAGCCAGTACAAATTATTCGTGGTTTTTGGAATTTCCTCATGTACCGAAAAGTTTGCACGATTATAATGCAGACATGAAGCTAATCTATATTGTACGAAATCCCATTGGACGTATAAAGTCTCACTATAAGCATAACTTCTTGAAGTCTTATACTCAGCGAAGTTTCAGTGAGGATGTCTTTGTAAACCCAGAATATATAGCTCACTCCTCATATGAAATGCAAATCAGAAAGTATATTGAGTTATTCGGCTTGTCAAACATCCTATTTCTTTCTTTCGAGGATTTAATCGCGGACGAATTAGCTGTTTTAAACAAGACCTGTGAGTTCTTAGGATTGCGAAGTCTGGAACGAAATGAAATAGATTTTAGCCCTAAAAATGTTAGTGCCGAATTAAAAAAGGTTAGCCCACTTAAAAAGTTTATCGCTCCATTTTTCCGGTTTCTTCCATTGAAAGTTCGTTTGAAATTCCGTGGAGTGCTTTACAAAGCTCACGAAGTTCAAATTGACACCAATGAGCAAATTGAGGCTAGACTCAAACATTTACTGCTCAATGATATAAAGGCGTTCGAGGCTATTAGTGGTATTAGATATTTCTAAATTAAGTTTGGCAGATTTGGAAAAGGGTAGTATTATTTTTCATTATCATCAAAAGATATACAAAGATGAAAAAGGAGGCCTATGGATGGCCTCAGGTCAAGGTATTTGGCTCGACGAATTAGCTAAAAACTTTGACAAACTAATATTGCTAAATTTTGAAACGCCTAATAAGGGTGCAGAACAGGATTACCTTCTTCAGTCGGCCAATATTCAGTGGGTTAATTTAGGATATAATAGAGGGTACTTTGACTTTCTCCGTAAGAGGAAAAGAATCAAAGAGATTTGTGCCCAATGGTCCAATAAAGCTGATTTTTTATTGATTAGAGGTTTCACACCATTCCAGAATCGAATTTGGAAGCAATTGAAAGTCAATAAATCTAAGTCCTACCTGTTGGTAAGAAGCTTAAAGCAGCCACGAGTGCTTAGTTGGAATAATCCTTTTTCTTGGATCTCATATTTAGCTAATAAGAGATTGGAAAAACGATTTAATGAAATCCTAAAATCAGTTGACTTCTTATTCACGAACTCGAAAGAAGTTCAGGCTAGCATTAAAAAGCTACATAATATAGATGCACATTTTGCCACCACCAATGTGCTGAGAGGTGGCGATTTCACATTCGATTTTAAATCTTGGGATGCGAATTTTAACTTGTTGTTTGTTGGACGTATTCACCCTCTAAAAGGTGTTAAAGAATTAATTGACGCTTTTATTAAGCTTCAAAAGCGGAACCCTAGCATTAAATTAGTATTGAACTTAGTAGGTGAGGGAGAAGCGCAGTTTAAAGATGAATTAGTACAAAAGCTACAAGATCAAGGCATGGTAAATCAGGTGGTTTTCCATGGTCGAATTTCATTTGGACCTCAACTATTCGACTTGTACAAGGCCGCTCATGGTTTTGTACTGCCTAGTTATACTGAAGGATTTCCTCGAGTAGTATGGGAAGCAGCTTTGTTTTCAACACCGATAATTGTGACAGATGTTGGCGGGATCCCTGCAGTTATTGAAAATGAGAAACATGCAGTCTTAATACCTCCACGCGACTCGGAAGCTCTTTATGATGCCCTTCATCATATGATAAACAGTAAGCATAAATTTGAAATTATTGCCCGAGAGGCATTCGAGCTAGCCTTAAATAATACAGTTGAAAAAGGTGTTGAAGTAGTATACAAGCAACTTCAGGCAAATAATGGTACCTGGAATGAGAAAAACTGATATGCTATTAGGGGCTTTAATGATCCCTTTTTTACTTGAAGCAACCTTTATCCCGCAGCTTACTATTGAGATTCCAGGATCTCCACTCTCTTTCGGACGAATTTGTTTGGTTTTATTGGCTGTAGCAACCGCTAGTTTAAGAGGGAAATCCGATAAGCGAACAAATTTCGAATTAATAATTTACTTGCTTGTTTTTGGAACTCTTGTAGGAACCTTGTTCTCAAATAGTATTTCTAAGGATTTAATATCCTACATAGGATTTGCCTTATTATTTATAAGTGCTATTCGAGCCTATCCCGTTTTAAGGATTCCAGTAATTCAAAAAATGATTAGGTACTTTTTCATTATTGGGTTCATATACTGGGTCTATTATGTATGGAACAGAGTTTTAGGTGGTGGTGGATTCGCAACCTATGGTGAAATATATAGAAAGAACCGAACTAGCGATTTAAGTTTAATCAATTACCACTCTTTCGGCTTATTCCTATCGTGCGCTGTAGTTTACTTGGCACAGACTTACGGGTGGCTTAGAAAGCTAAGCTTAAAAGGGGTTTCCGTGATGTTACTTGGCCTAGCCACAATCTTTGTAACCGAAAGTCGGGCAAATTTATTGACCACAATATTGGCGCTCTTGTTCTTTTATATTGTTAACAATAGAGCTAGCGTTAAAGTTATTATACGATTAGCCATTTTATTTTTGGTATTCAGTTCTGTATTTGGCTATTTCATGGGTTTAGATGACCGATTAAATCGCCGATATGATATAAATAATACAGAGTATATTGAGCAAAGTACGGGGTCGAGGTTTGTATTTATCGGCCTAGTGATTGAAAACATGGTTAGGCAGCCCTTTGGTGGAGGGCCAAAAAACAATCGTGTGAATTTCTTTGGAATCATGTTTCAGCCTCATAATCAATATTTAACGTTTATTCTTTTCGCGGGAATTTTTGGTTTGTTGGTTGATATCTGGTGGATAGGCTATGCTTATAGAACAATTCGTAGAGTTATTCGAGCGAATTTGGATCATCTTAAGCCATTATTATCGTCCTTATTAATCACCATGTTAATCTTGTTTACAAACGATCTTTCTGGGGCCTTTTTCTTGTTTATCGTTATGATTCAAACCTGGTTAGCCAAAGAGTTGTCTCGTCTGAACCTGATTTAAAAGCCCTTAGTCCCAAAAATCCCCAATACCAAAATACACCTCCATGAAACTAGGTTTTCATTATCATATCCCAATTGAAGAAGTAGACGGAGATTATTTAACTCCAGCCTATTTTGGGTTTTTCATTGATAGTATTGCTCCGCATTTTGAGGAGTTAGTGTGTTTTATGCACTCGAAGGGAAGCATGAGTGTGAGCCTCGATTATTCCGTAAAATCTACGAATGTCCGCCTCATTGATTTAGGACCTTACGATCGGATTATGAAACGTAAAATTGCGTTTCGCTCAGTTAGGAAGGAAGTCAAGAACGAAATTGATAAGCTCGATGTGGTACTTATGCGGGCTTCAACACCTTTGCTAAAGAACTTCTACCAGCTTGCTGGGTCAAAAATTGCCTTAATGCTGGTGTCAAATGCAGTTGATGGACTGGATGAGTTACCCCAACCTAAATGGCGCTTGGCACTAATTAAATATTGGGCAAAGAAATATCAGAATTTCGAAGACGAACTAAGTAAGAGTGCTCTGACACTAGTAAATAGTGACAAATTATTTCAAGCTCATCAAAACATTAGCCGAAGACTGTATCGTATTCGCACTACGACTTTATCTGAGAAGGATTTTTGGAGCAGAAAAGAGTTGTTCCCAAGTTCAATTATTCGGCTGCTATTCACGGGACGAGTGGCCTCTAATAAGGGTATTCAAGACATCATTTCCTGCTTATTGTCTTTAAATAATGATGTTGAGGCAGGCCGACAGTTCCATTTAGATGTTGTTGGTCCCTACACTGAAAATGATCCTTTCTATCAGGGTTTAGTAAAGCAGATTGAAGATGCAGGCTTAAGAGAGCGAGTAACATTTCATGGTTATATGACCGCAGGCCCGCAACTCCTTGAGTTTTATCGAAATGCCGATATTTTTATAATGGCAAGCCGCAGCTCGGCTGAAGGGTTTCCCCGAGTGTTATGGGAGGCTATGGCAAGTTCATTACCAATTATATCTTCCAATGTCGCAGGAATAGCTGAAGCTTTAGCCGGTAAAGCTCATTTTTTTCAGGCAGGAAATGTTGAGGAAATGAAACAGTCGATCCTTGTAAAGTTGGATAATCAAGATTTATGTAGAGAACAAATTGCGAATGCTTCAGAATTTGCTTCAAGTAACACATTGGAAGCTACAGGACTAGAAATAGCCACTATTATAAAATCGGAGATGCGTCAACATGGCTAGATTGTTGATCTTTTTACAGTGGTTAAGAGTAGATTATATTCTTCTTCTTTTTATAAAAGCATTTCCGCATAAAGCTATCTTTTGCTTTCATGAGCTCGAGAAAAATCGATTTGAGGAGCAATTAGATATTTTGCAAAAGATTTATGAACCATTAACCCTTACGTCACAATTGTCCCTTAATTTCGGGGAACTAAAAAGGGATAGATCAGCCATGGCTCTTACCTTAGATGACTGTCTTCGCAGAGACATGCTAGTTGCACAAGAAGTTTTGAAAGAAAGGAATCTACCTTGTACCTTTTTTCTTCCCACCAACTACGCTTCCATGGGCCAGGCCATGTGGCCAAACAAGCTTCGTCAACTATACTCAGTTTTTCCAGAGAAGGGGAGTCCCGATGAACGCATTGTGACTTACCTCTATGATCAACAACAAACGAGAACCATAGAAAAAGAGGTTGATCTGGAAATTGAGGAAGCTGATTTAAATGTGAATCAAAATCTAGAAGTCCTATCTTGGGAGGAGGTAAAAAGAATTAGTGAAGATGAACCTAATTTGTTTAGCTTTCAGTCTCATACGGCCAGTCACCCCAAGCTAAGTCTATTAAACAAAGAGGAATTGCAGGAGGAGTTTGGTGAATCAAAGAGTGCACTATTGGGACATCTTGATGAAAATCAAGATGTAATTTGCTATCCTTATGGTTCGGAGTGGCATATCGGTGATTCATATAAGGTAGCGGCATCATACTATAAATTCGGAGTGGCTCTGATTCCAGGTTTACTAAATAAAAGTTCAAACCCGATGTATCTCCCTAGGATAGCTTTCTACCCTGTGGATTCAAGAATAAGAGTGCTTCTCAAAATTTCGATGACAATTTTCAAATCAATACTTTCTAAAAAGTAGTCACCAATTAATTCAAATAAAAAGTAGATATGAATATCCTAGTTACAGGCGCTGATGGTTTCATCGGTTCTCACCTAGTTGAACTATTACTAAGCAAAGGGCATCAAGTCCGTGCTTTAAGCTATTATAATTCCTTCAATAACTGGGGCTGGTTGGAAGATGTGCAATCGGATAATTTAGAGGTTATCTCAGGCGATATTCGTGATCTCCAGTTTTGCTATACCCTTTGTGATGGTATGGACATCGTGTTTCATTTAGGTGCATTAATTGCAATTCCTTATTCCTACCACTCACCACAGAGTTATATCGATACTAACGTTACAGGTACCAGTAATATGGTTCTTGCAGCTATGGACAAAGGTGTGAAACGTATCGTTCATACTTCTACAAGTGAAGTTTATGGTACAGCTTTATACGTTCCTATAGATGAGAAGCATCCGAAGCAACCTCAATCCCCTTATAGCGCATCTAAAATAGGTGCCGACGCAATGGCCCTGAGCTATTTTAATGCCTTCGATGCTCCAGTTGTTGTTGCAAGACCATTTAATACTTATGGTCCTCGCCAATCAGCCCGAGCCATTATTCCTACAATTATTTCCCAAGTGGCTTCAGGTATGAAGGAAATTAAATTAGGGGATTTGAGACCAACCCGAGATCTAAACTTTGTGAAAGATACTTGCAACGGTTTATATAGCTTAGGATTTACCGATGGGATTGAAGGTGAGACTATTAACATAGGCTCTAATTTCGAGGTAACTATGAAGGATGTGTTTGATACAATCGTGAGTGTTATGGGTTCGGATGCCAAGGTGGTTACCGATGAGGCTAGGATCCGTCCAGGGAAATCTGAAGTATTCCGCTTATGGTGTGATAACTCTAAGATAATGGAACTTACAGACTTTAGACCTCAATACAATCTTGAGGCAGGTTTAAGAGAGACAATTGAGTGGTTTCAAAACCCAGAAAACTTAAAGAAGTATAAAGCAAACATCTATAATATTTAATCTATGAGGGCTGTAATTCTAGCAGGAGGTAAGGGAACCCGTCTAAGACCTTATACCGTAGTGCTTCCGAAACCTTTGATGCCAATTGGAGAGTTTCCAATTTTGGAATTGATTATTAAACAATTAATGTCAAATGGTTTTGATCACATCACACTTGCCGTAAATCACCAAGCTGAACTTATTCAGGCCTTTTTTGGCAAGGGAGAAAAGTTTGGTATTAAGATCGATTATTGCATGGAAGATAAGCCTCTTAGTACGATGGGGCCATTAAGTTTAATCGATGATTTACCAGACAATTTCATTGTGATGAATGGTGATGTCCTTACCGATTTAAACTTCAAGGCATTTCATAACACGCATGTTAATGAAGGTCACATCTTTACCATTTCTTCCTTTATACGAGAGCAAATCAATGATTATGGTGTCCTTGAAACCAATCCAGAACATAGTTTGATTGGCTTTAAGGAGAAACCAAAAACAACCTTCGAGGTTAGTATGGGGGTTTATATGGTTTCCAAAAAGGTACTAGACTACATTCCATATAACACAGCATATGGTTTCGATAACTTGATGTTGGATTTGATCAACGATAACAAGTATGCCAAGGTTCGTCCTCATTCTGGCTATTGGCTTGATATTGGAAGACCAGATGACTACCACATCGCAATCGAGGAATTTGAGAAAAATAGAGAAAAGTTCTTACGATGAAGATTCTGATCACCGGTTCAGGTGGCTTTATTGGATATTGGTTAAGGAAACATCTTGTTACTCTTGGACATGAATTAATCGACTTCCAAAGGAGTGAACATGGTGATATTGCCTCGGATGAAGGTCGAAAAGCTTTGGACACCATGTCCTTCGACCATGTATTTCATTTGGCAGCCTCGGGTACAATTGTAAAGAGTTGGGAACAAATTCCACAGTACATTCAGAATATTGATGTCGGAACCTCTATAGTATTAGAACGATGTCGGGCAATTAATGCATCTTATACCTATGTGAGCTCTTATATGTATGGCATGCCAAAGTATAGTCCCATTGATGAAAATCACCCTATTGCGTCTATCAATCCATACGCCTTAGCTAAACGCTTGAGTGAAGAAATTTGTGAATTTTATTCAAGTCAATTCTCCACTAAGGGAACTATAATTCGACCTTTTGGATTGTATGGGCCACGGCAAAGCAGAGACTTTTTGGTTCCCACGCTTTTACACCAGTATTTAAATGAGGAAGTAGTTTTTGTAAATGATTTAAATCAGAACAAGAGAGACTTTCTCTATATCAAAGATTTTGTTGAGTTATTGGCAACTACCTTAAATCCAAAGCATGACTTTGAGATTTTTAATGCTGCTCAAGGAGAATCTCATACTATTTCCGAAGTTGGGCAAATTATAGCTGAAGTGACGGGAAACCAAAAGGAGTTGAAAAGTAGAAACCAAGTGCGAACTAATGAGTACACGCATTTATTTGGCTCTCGACAAAAGGCTAAGGACTTATTAGGATGGGAACCTAAGTTTACGCTTAGAACGGCAATTGCAGATTATATAAAAGAGGAATCGCTGTAGAAATGAAAATAATGTTTGCCCTACCAACCCCTGGGAACACAGGCGGAATGAGAATGCTTTCTCAGATGTATCAAGATGAGGGAGTGTATGATCGAAATGATGTAGTGTTTTTTGACACCTTCTTTTCATGGGGCACTAATAAATTAACCCGCTTCCTTCAAAGCATAGTACTTCGGTTTCAGTTTGCCGCTACTCTGGTATTAAAAAAGGTCGACGCCGTCTTTATTATGACCTCCTCTAATATGGGTTTTTATGATAAAACCCTCTATGCTTTGATTGCTAGGATTTTAGGGAAGAAGGTTGTCCTCAACCCTGTTGGTGGGCAGTTTATTGATTTTTATCAACGTAATAGCATAAATCGAAAATTAGTCCCAATCTGCTTGAAGATACCGAATGGCATAGTAGCAGGAACTAGTTATTGGTTCAACTACTTCAAAACTGAATGGCCAGATTTGACCATAGAAAATATCCCAAACCCTGTTCGCTTAAATATTGATGCTGATTTTAAGAAAAATCCATCGCCTCAAGTAATTACTTTTTTAGCCCGGATTGATGAGCAAAAAGGGGCAAATATCTTTGGAAAAGCAATTGCTAGTTTACTTCAAAGCCGAAGCGATTTCGAGGTTCAGATTGCAGGTGATGGACCTTACCGCGTAAAACTATTGGAGGACCTCACGGAAGGAATGAACTCAAACAGAGTAAAATACCTAGGTTTTGTTTCAGAAGAGGAAAAAAAGGCAGCCTTGCAGCGATCCCATATCTATGTTCTTCCTACTGAATTTGAGGTTTTGCCTATTAGTATATTAGAAGCTATGGCCGCTGCAAATGCTGTGATTGCAACTAATGTGGGAGGTATTTCTGATGCGGTGCTGGATAAAATAAATGGTATTCTTTTGTCTAAGCCTGATTACGATGAATTGGTTGCGGCCCTTAATTATTTGCTTGATAATCCTGGCTTGACTAATAGTATGGGGGTTCAGGGACAACGGCATGTTAAGCAATACGAATTAGGTTTAATTGTTGAGCGTCAAGTTGCATTCTGCGCTTCCTTTGTTTAAAAGTATTCTATCGTGGACATCTATTCTAAAAGTCCCGTATGGGCTCAAAACCTGATGATATCCCTCTACGGATGGTATTGGCAAAAACGACGTTTTGGAGGCGAGTTTAAACAGGAATTGCTAAACTTTAGGTCACGCAACAATTGGACTGAAGCGCAATGGAGGGAGTATCAAGAGCAAAAGTTAAGAGACTTGCTTATCCATGCTTTTGGGCATGTTCCTTTCTATAAAGAGAAATACAGCCAAGCAGGTTTCCAATTGAGTGATTTTCAAAACTTCAAATTGGAAGACCTTCAACGCCTACCATTTTTAGAGAAACAAGAGCTTCGCGAGTTTGGCGAAACCTCCCTGCTGGCAGATAATAAGGAGAAAGGAAACTTTTACAGCAGTAGCGGCTCTACTGGAACCCCAACCAAGATTTACTACAGTCCTAGCTTTCATCAAATTTGGAGTGCTGCCTTTGAGGTGCGTATTCGAGAATGGGCAGGACTTGATCGCTTCTCCGCCAGAGGCATGATTGGTGGCAGACGAGTGGTTAAAGAAGGGGATTCTCAAGGTCCATTTTACCGTTACAATAGCTTCGAGAAGCAAACTTATTTCTCCGCCTACCACATTGGCCCAAATACCGTAAGGGACTATCTCGAGGGTATGGTTAAAGGTAAAGTGGAGTACATGACTGGCTATGCCATGAGTAATTACTTCTTGGCTCAAGAAATTGAAAAGGCTGGCTTAAAAGCTCCCAAGCTTAAGGCGGTGATTACCTCGAGTGAAAAGTTAAGCCCTGAGATGCGCGAGACTTTTAGGAGAGTGTATCAATGTGAAACTTTCGATTCTTACAGTGGGGTTGAAGCTTGTGGACTAATTTCGGAAACTTCTGATGGATATCTAGTAAACAGTCCAGATGTAGGTATCCTAGAAGTTTTAGATGAGAATGGCCATGCTGTTCCCGCCGGAGCAAGCGGTGAAGTGGTAAGCACCGGCCTATTAAATTTTGATCAGCCCTTAATTCGCTACCGCATTGGCGACCGTGTGAGCCTAGCTAAGGAAGGTGCAGGCCCCAAGAATATAGATATGCCCGTATTTGAGCAAATTGACGGGAGAGTAGAAGATAAGGTAGTAGGACCAGACGGGAGGACTATGGTGCGCTTCCATGGTATCTTCATCGATCACCAAGGTTTGGTGGCAAGCCAGGTGGTTCAAGAAAAAAGAGACTTGATTATTCTCCGTTTAGTGACGGATTCAAGTTATTCAAAGGATATCTCAGAACCCATCATGATTCAGCGTATTCAAAGTCAGCTAGGATCAGACATAACGGTGAATTTCGAATACTTAGAAGAATTGCCAAGAACAAGTTCGGGTAAAATAAAAGCGGTAATATCAAAACTTTAGTACGGATGAAAGTAGTAACTATTGTAGGAGCTAGACCACAATTTGTAAAGGCTGCGGCATTATCACGAGCCTTCCAAGAAATAGGTGGAATTGAAGAAGTGATTGTTCACACAGGGCAGCACTTTGATAAGAATATGTCGGATGTGTTTTTTGAGGAAATGCAAATTCCACATCCTCAATACAACTTGGCCATCAACTCCCTAAGTCATGGTGCTATGACAGGGCGCATGATCGAGAAGATTGAGGAGGTTTTAGTAGAAGAAAAACCAGACTTTTTATTGGTTTATGGCGATACAAACTCAACCCTTGCTGGTGCTCTGGCAGCGGTAAAAATTCAAGTGCCTATTGCCCACGTGGAAGCTGGTTTACGTAGCTTTAATATGGAGATGCCCGAAGAGATTAACCGTATTCTTACCGATAGAATTAGCAATGTTCTCTTCTGCCCAACGGATACAGCTATTGAAAATTTAGCTAAAGAAGGCTACGACAATATTGATGCGGAAGTTGTTAAAAGCGGGGATGTGATGGAGGATGCTGCCTTATACTATGAAAAGCTATCCCGCGAGAAGGCAACAGTTTTACAGACCAATAATTTAGCTGCTTCTAGCTATTATCTCTGCACATTGCACCGTGCGGAAAATACTAAGTCGCCAGAACGAATGGCTGAAATTATTCAAGGCCTAAATAGTATTGCCGAAAATCACAAAGTAGTATTGCCTGTACATCCTCGAACCAAGGAGCTTTTGTTGCGTCACAATTTGCATGAGAATTTGTTAATCTTGGAACCGGTGGGATATTTTGACATGATTGCCCTGATTAAGAATGCCCGTTTAGTAGTTACCGATAGCGGAGGCTTACAGAAAGAAGCTTACTTTTTTAACAAGTTCTGCGTAACCGCAAGAGATCAAACGGAATGGGTAGAGCTGGTAAGTAATGGCTACAATAAAATTGTAGGAGCCAGCAGTGCGAAAATGATTGAGGCAGTGAACTATTTTGAAGCCAAAACTTTCCAAAAGGAAACCGAGCTATACGGTGGGGGTAAAGCGGCAAACTTCATGGCAGAGTATCTAAAGAATTACAAGAGTAAGAAATGAAACTGCTTTTCTTAACCCAATATTATCCTCCAGAAACGGGTGCCCCTCAAAACCGCCTGCATTCTCTTGCGCTCAATTTAATTAAGGTGGGCTTTGAGGTTGAAGTGCTAACGGCCATGCCTAACTATCCCAAAATGGAAATATTTCCAGAGTATCGGGGGATAAAGGAAATGGAAGAGACCATTGATGGGGTGCGGGTCGTACGATCTTCTATATACGTAACCAAAGACAAGGGAGTAGCGAAACGCTTAATGAATTACTTCTCTTTTGTTTGGACTTCCATGCGGTCCTATAAAAGACTGAGTGAGGCAGACTATGTTCTCTGTGAATCTCCGCCTTTGTTTTTAGGAATTTCGGCGCTCTATCTTGCTCGAAAGCTAAAGGCGAAAATGATTTTTAACGTATCCGATCTTTGGCCAGAGTCGGCGGAGGAGCTGGACATTGTTTCTAATAAGTTCTTTTTGGGCTTAGCCTATAAGTTGGAAGCGTATCTATATAAGAAATCATTCTTAGTTACCGGACAAACACAAGGCATTGTGGCCGATATCAACAAACGTTTCCCGAAGGTGCCCACCATGTGGCTGCCAAATGGGATTGATAAAGATGTTTATTCCTTTGAGGATATCGAAACCGACTGGCTTGAGGAATATGGAATTCAAGGCAAGCGTCTTTACATGTATGCCGGTATTATTGGTCATGCTCAAGGTCTAGATGTGATAATCAAAGCCAAACAGTGGCTAATGAGCAATGAACCCGAAATTGCCTCAGGTTTAGAATTTGTAATGATTGGTGATGGTCCAGAGAAGGATCGATTAGAAGAGCTTGATAAGGAGCTAGAAACCAAAATCGTATTTATCCCTAATACCCCTAAACAAAAGGTAATGCGGATGATCAAAAACGCGAGTGGTTATATTGTTCCCCTCAAGAAATTGAATCTCTTTTTAGGCGCCATTCCATCAAAAATATTTGACCCT
>Ga0207422_1001173_pt1 | contig 58471 bp, 44 predicted proteins | sample MarCyaLeptolynsp_FD_187757 | JGI IMG/M metagenome (GOLD analysis project Ga0207422, IMG submission 187757) | Marine cyanobacterial communities from Panama - species 1 Leptolyngbya sp. (SPAdes) | ecosystem: Environmental > Aquatic > Marine > Unclassified | place: Panama: Panama City | collected...
GTCGCCGGCGCGCCGCGCAGCGGCGCCGGCAGGGCTACGTCGGTACTCAGCCGGTAGGTCGTGCGACGGCTCGGCAACCGGGCGTCGAGCCGCCCGGGCAGGGTGACCGCGCCGCGAGGCTCGCCTTCAACCGACAGCTGCCACTGAGGCATCGCGATCGAGTCTCGGTCGGCGCAGCCCGTCGCGGCAGCGAGCACGCACAGGGCCAGCGCGTATCCCAACGGGCGTTGCTGGCCGAACCGCACTCCTCGTCAACTATAGCGTGAGTTTCGTATCCTACATTGCGCTTGATTTCCCGAGCGCTGGTACGCGCGGCGCCCCGAAACCACCACGCCCCCCTCCGTCGGTTCGACAGAGGGGGGCGTTTCGGCAGTTTGCGGCGTCCGCTACGGCGTGCCGGCGTCGGCCGCGTCAGCGGCGTCCGCCTGCGGTGCGTCGACGCTGTCGCCGTCGTCGGCGTCGCCGTCGCGCGGGAACGTCTCGCTGTCCTCGAGGATCAGCTGGACGTCGCCTTTGAAGAGGCGGAACTCGGCGCGCCGGTTCTTGGCCATGGCCGCTTCGTCTTCCCCTTCGGCCAGCGGTTTTTCCTCGCCGAAGGTCACCGCGTGCAGCCGGGTTCGCTCGACGCCGAGGCGTTCAAGGTAGTCGGCTACGACCTGGGCGCGCTTTTCGCCGAGGGCCAAGTTGTACTCGCCGGTGCCGGTGGTGTCGGTGTGTCCGTCGATGTAGACCTCGACTTCCGGGTACGACTTCAGGCGCGTGCCGGCTTCGTCCAGGGCCTGGCGCGATTCGGGGAGGAGTACCGCTTTGTCGTGTTCGAAGTGCACGCGGCGCAGGGCGAGCAGCGCTTCGCGCACCTCGCCGGTGGCGACCTCGGTCTTGTCGCTGGCCGGAGCCGCGGTTTTGGGGGCCGGGGCGGGCGCAACCTCGGGGGTCGTTTCTTCCTTCTTGTCCTTGCTGCAGCCGGCGGCAGTGGCCACCGACAGGGCGAAAACGACGAGTACGAGCTTCTTCATCTTTCTGTCTCCAACTGGGCGTTGTGCCCGACGCGCCTTCTGACGTTTGCGTCGGTCGGCCTGCGCGGCGACCGGCGACGCTTGCGAATGAGCAAACCCTCCCGCTCGATTCCACCCGTACTCTAAATCGGTTCGCGCGACATCGCGAGGTTTGGCGGTTGCCGGTCGCGGGCGACCGACGCTGCCCCGATGGGCGTGATTGTCGTCGGCGCGAATACGTTCGAGACACGCCGAGCGCACCTTGGCTGCGCCGAGGACACGCCGGGCGATCGAAACGCACGTCACCCGGACGGTTCCCGGTGATACCCTTGGTTCGTGAGGCGATCTGCTCTGGTTTTCTGCCTGGTCGTTGGTGGTCTCGCGAACCCTGGCTGCACCGCCGCGCGCCAGCAATCGGCGCCGGTTCGGGCGGTCGCGCCGGGCGGGTCCCAGCCGGCCGCGCAAGCGCTGGACGCCGCCGCCGCCGCCTCGTACGCCGAGCGCGAGCGCAGCGCCGACCAGCAAAAAGACTTCGCCGGTGGACGTCGGCGCGGCGGCGGCGTGAGCACGTCGACCATCATCATTATTCTGCTCGCCGCCATCCTGGTCGTGCTGATCGTCTAGTGTGGGGCCGGAAGGTCGCGGTCCTCGCCGCCTTTGCCGCCGCCTGCGCCGCCGCCTGCGGCGGCTACCTCGGCAGCGCCCGGTCCACGACGCCGGCCATGCTCGCCGCGGACCCGGACTGGGTCTGGCTCGACCGGGTGCCTTTCGTTCGTCAGCAGTCCGAGCGCGACTGCGGCGTGGCGGTGACGTCGATGGTGACGGGCTACTGGGCCGACGGTCAGCCGAGCAATGTCGTCGTCGGCGACGTGCCGGAGCAAGGGCTCACGGCGCGTCAGGTTGCCGACCTGCTCGAGCGCGACAACGACCTCGAGGCTTTCGTCGTCGAGGGGGCCTTCGCGGACCTGGTTCACGAAATCGAGCAGGGCCGTCCGGTTGTCGTTGGCCTGGCCAAACCCTACCGCCGCGACGTCCTTTTGCACTACGAGGTCGTCGTCGGCGTTCACCGGTCGTCGGGAGACATCGCGACCGTCGACCCGGCCCACGGTTGGCGAACGAACTCGGCCCAGGGCTTTGCCCTCGAGTGGGACGCCGCCGGCAACGTTGCGGTTGTCGCGGGTCCGCTCGCCGCGACCGGCGGGGCGGAGCCGGCCACGACCACGAAAAACGCCCCTCCCGCCGGCAGGCGAGAGGGGCGTGAGTGACTCTTCGTCGGGTGCGCTAGCTGCCGTACGCTTCGAACAGGCCGGCGGCGCCCATGCCGCCGCCGATGCACATGGTCACGATGGCGTAGCGGCCACCGCGGCGCTTGAGCTCGTGCAACGCCGTGGCCGTGAGCTTGGCGCCGGTGCACCCCAGGGGGTGGCCCAGGGCGATGGCGCCGCCGTGCACGTTCAGGCGATCGGTCGGGATCTCGAGCTCGCGAATGACCTGCAGCGACTGGCTGGCAAAGGCTTCGTTGAGCTCGATGACGTCGATGTCGTTAATCGACAGCCCGGTCTTGTCGAGGAGCTTCTTGACCGCCGGAATGGGCCCGATGCCCATGATGGCCGGGTCTACGCCCGCGGTGACGAACGCGCGAAAGTAGCCAAGCGGAGTCACGCCCAGCTCTCGTGCCTTGGCCTTGCTGGTCACCAGGGCGGCCGCGGCGCCATCTGACAGCGGCGACGCGTTGCCGGCCGTAACCGAGCCTTTGAGCGCGAACGCCGGGCGAAGCTTGCCGAGGCCCTCGAGCGTGGTTTCGGGCCGGGGCAGCTCGTCGGTGTCGAACGTGACGTTGGCGTAGTTGCCGTCTTTGTCGAAGGTGGTGGCCTCGACCGGGACGATCTCGTCCGCAAACGCGTTGTTCTCCAGGGCCACCTTGGCCTTTTGCTGGCTCTCGTAGGCGAACTGGTCCTGCTCTTCGCGGCTGATGCCGTACTTGTTGGCCACGTTCTCGGCGGTGATGCCCATCGGCGTGTACGCCGTCGGCACCTCGGCCATGAGCTTGGGCGAGCCGCTGGGCTCGAAGCCGCTCATGGGCACGTAGGTCATGGACTCGACGCCGCCGGCAATTGCCACGTCGTAGCTGCCGATGGCGATGCCGCCGGCGGCCAGCGCGATGGACTGCAATCCGCTCGAGCAAAAGCGGTTGATGGTAAGCGCCGAGGTCTCTTCCGGCAGGCCGCCGAGAAAGCCGATCAGGCGCGCCACGTTGAGCCCCTGAGCGCCCTCGGGCATGGCGCAGCCCATGACCAGTTCCTCGACGTCTGCGGCCTTCACCTGGGGCACGCGCTCGAGCAGGCCCTGGATGACCTGGCCGGCCAGCTCGTCCGGGCGGGTGTTGGCCAGCGTGCCCTTTTTGGCCCGGCCCACCGCCGAGCGCACCGCGTCGACGATGACGACTTCGGTGTGCCCGTTGCCGTTGCCGTTTTCGTTGGTTCTGTTCTTAAAACCCATGGTTTTCGTTCTTTCGTTGAACCCGCGGCTAGTTTCGCAGGGGCTTGTTCTTCATCAACATGTGCTGCATGCGCTCCTGGCTCTTGGGCTCGCCGGCCAGGCTCACGAACGCCTCGCGCTCGAGCTCGAGCATGCGCTCCTCGGTGACGGGGCCCGCCGCGCCGGACGCGCCGCCGCACAACACGGTGGCGAGCTTGCCGGCGATGAGCTGGTCGTGCTCGCTGGCGTAGCCGCCGGCGACCATGCTGTCGACCGACATGGCCACGGTGGCGATGCCGCTTTCACCGGGCAGCACGTACGACTTCGGCACCGGCGGGTGGTAGCCCGACTCGGCCATGCCGATGGCCCGCGCCTTGGCTTCGTACAGCAATCGCGCCTTGTCGAATGACTCGCCGTCGCGCTTGCGGAAGTAGCCTTTGGCCTTGGCTTCCTGGGCGCTGGTAGCGACCTGGGCGGTGGCGATCTTTTGAAAGACGCCGGCGACGATCTGGGTTGCCGAGACGTGGGTGCCGTCGGGAATGCCTTCGAAGGCGCGCCACAAAAGGTTCACGTTGCCAGCGCCGCCCGGGATGAGGCCCACGCCAACCTCGACGAGTCCGCTGTAGGTCTCGGCCGCGGCCTGGACCGCGTCCGAGGCCAGGCAGATTTCGAGGCCGCCGCCGAACGTGAACCCGTAGGGCGCCGCAACCACCGGCACCGTCGAGTACTTCATACGCTGCATGGTGGCCTGCAGCTGGCCAACCACGTCGCGCAGCTGGTCCCACTGCTTTTGCCCGGCCGCCGCGACGATGCCGAACAAGTTGGCACCGACGCAGAAGTTCGGGCCCTGGTTGGCCAGCACCACGCCGCGAAAGTCCTGCTCGGCCCGGTCGATGGCGTCGCCGAGCAGAGCGATGACGTCGTTGTCCAGGCTGTTTTGCTTGGTCTTGAACGTCACGCCGAGGATGCCGTCACCGAGGTCCCATGCTTCGGCGCCCGGGTTGGCCAGCACGGCGCTGTCGCCCTGGCGCATGACGGTGAGCGAGGCCTCGCGCGGGTCGCGGTCTCGGTGGATGTAGTCGTTGCGGACCAGGTCGTAGATGGCACCGTCTTCGCGGTAAAAGCCCGGGGCTCCCGCGTCGCGCATGCGCGCCACCGACTCGGGCAGCTCCAGGCCGTCCGACTTCATGCGGTCGTAGGTGTCGGCAAAGCCCAGGGCGTCCCACATCTCGAACGGGCCGATGTCCCAGGCGTAGCCCCACTTCATGGCGTTGTCGATAGCCTCGACATCGTCGGAGATTTCGCCGACGCGCCGCGCCGTGTAGGCCAGCGACCGCGAAATCACCGTCCACGCAAACGTGCCGACCTGGCCTTCATCAGCGATGAGCTTGCGCAGGCGTTTGCCGAGATCCTCGGTGCGCGCAATGGCCTTGGTCGTGCTCTTGATGGCCGCATCGCCACCGCGCGCGCGGTAGTCACCGGTGCCGGGGTCGTAGGTCTGAATGCCTTCTTTGGTCTTCTTGTAGAAGCCGCCCTTGGTTTTGTTGCCCAGGACCTTGTTATCGATCATGGTCTGGACCCACTCGGGCAGCTTGAAGACGTCGCGGTCTTCGTCCTCGGTGAGCGCCTCGTAGCAGTTGCCCGCGACGAGCCCGAGCACGTCGATGCCGACAACGTCGGCGGTGCGAAAAATCGCGCTTTTGGGCCGGCCCATGGGCGCGCCGCAGATGGCGTCGATGTCCTCGGGCACGAGGCCCGCTTTGTCCATCTCGTGCAGCACGGTGAGCATGCCGTGGGTGCCGATGCGGTTGGCCACGAAGTTGGGCGAGTCCTTGGCCAGGACGATGCCCTTGCCGAGAGTCTCCTTGCCGAACTGCTCGACCCGCGCGAGCACGGCTGGCGAGGTATCGACCCCGGCCACCAGCTCGAGCAGCTTCATGTAGCGCGGCGGGTTGAAGAAGTGCGTGATCAAGAAGTTCTGGCAGAACTCACTCGACCGGCCGACGAGCATCTCGCTGATGCGCAGGCCCGAGGTGTTCGACGCCACGACCACGTCTTTGCCCTCGACGATCTTTTCGATGCGTTCGAACAGCGGTCGCTTGATGTCGAGGCGCTCGAGCACGGCTTCGATCACCAGGTCGCAGTCGGCGATCTTGTCGAGGTCGTCCTCGAGGTTGCCCGTGGTGACCAGCGCGGTGTTGCCCTTGTGCATGAACGACGCGGGCTTGCTCTTGAGCATGCGCTTGACCGCGCCGTCGGCGAAGGCGTTGCGTTTGGCCTTCGAGGCGCTGTCCTTGTCGCCGAGGTTCGGCGGAACGATATCCAACAAAAGCACCGGCAGCCCCGCGTTTGCCACGTGAGCTGCGATGCCGCTTCCCATGGTCCCGGCGCCGAGCACCGCGACCCGCCGGATCGGCTTCGTCATCGTATTCAATCCCCTTGGTTAAAAGAGCGGCCCGACAGTAACGCAGCGGCGCCGTCGCGACGCCCGCCGCGGGGCTGTAAACCAAAAGGCCTGCTCCGCGTTTACCGGCGTCAACGGGCGGCCCGCGGGAACCCGGCTTCTCGACGGCCGGCGCAAGCTTCGCTACACACCTGACGGGGAGCGGAGGTTCAATCTGGGGGGTGTAGGTCCCGTAGCCGGCGCCAGATTTCGCCAGTTTGTGGTGGAACGGAGATTGCTGAAGTTTTTCGTATGCCCTCGGCGGCCCCACTGGACGTTGGCGACGAGACCGGAATCCTGGTCGAGCCCCCGGCTGGCGCAAAACCGCCGAAGGGGGGGCAGGCGCCGCTGAGCGGGCCAGCTCCCTGGGCCGAATCCGGACAGCGTCGGCGCGTCCCGCGGGAGACTCACCGGGTTACGCGCCAGCGTCGGCGAATTTCGCCGGCGTGGTTCCTGCTGCTGATCGCCCTGGGTGGCGGCCTGCTCGGCGGGTTCTTTCTGTTCGAAAAGTGGCAGGTCGCCGAGGAATCGGCGCGCAGCAAAGACGCCGCTTTGGCGGCGGCCCACGCGCGGGTGGCCAGCGCCGAAAAGCGGACCCTCGAGGCCGAGGCGGCGCTCATTCGCGAGCGCGAGCTCCGCGGCGAGATGGAGAGCAGTCTGGCGGGCGCGAACCGACGGGCAGAGTCCGTGCGGCGCCGGGCCGAGCAAGCCGACGAGCTCGAAAAGAAGCTGACCGACATCATCGGCAAGCAGGGCACCATCACGCGCGACGACGAGTCGAGCAAGCTCACCCTCGAGATGGTCGACAGGGTTCTGTTCCGCCTCGGCGAGGCGGCCCTCACCGAGCGCGGGGAGGAGGTCCTGGCCCAGGTTGGCGAGGCGCTCAAATCGTTTCCCGACAAGCAGGTGTGGATTCAGGGGCACGCGGACAACCTGCCCATCAGCAACGCGCTGTTTGCCAGCAACTGGGAGCTGTCGGCGGCCCGGGCTCTGACGGTCGTGCACTACCTGCAGGACATCGCCGGCGTCGACCCGCAGCGCCTGGCGGCCGTGGGCTTCGGGGAGTATCGGCCGGTGTCGCGGCGGCGGCGGGCGCGAAATCGGCGCATTGAGATCGTGTTGTTTCCGCGCGATGTGAAGTTGATTAGCGAGTAGGGGGCGCTTGGGTTGGGCGCTTGCAAAGGCGTCGAGCGGTACGCTTGTGGCGATTCGTCGCGCGGGGCGTCTTGCGATTCGTCGAGCGGTGAGCGTTTGGGAGTTCGTCGAGCGGTGAGCGTTCGGCAATTCGTTGAGCGGGGCGTCTTGCGATTTGTCGAGCGGGCGTCTTGCGATTCGTCGAGCGTTGAGCGTTTGGCAATTCGTTGAGCGGGGCGTCCTGCGATTCGTCGAGCGGGCGTTTGGCAATGTGTCGTGCGGTACGCGTGTGGCAGAGCGTCGGGCGGTGTGTTTGTGGCAATGCGTCGAGCGGTGCGTTTGTGGCATTTCGTTGAGAAACACGCTTTGTGTTGAGCGGGGCTACGCGATGGGGGCTGCCCGTGCTCAGGCATACGGTCCGCCGTCGACCGGGTGTTGCGCGTGAAGCGTCGTGCCGAGCATGTACGTCAGAGCGTGCGGTCCGAACTGCGCGCGGGCAGCCCCCATCGTCTTCGCCCCTTGGCTACCGGGGGGGCGCGCGCGGCCGGGGAGGGGCTTGGGGGTGCTGTCGGTGCCGGCCCGTGGGCCGGCAGATTGTTGTGCGGGTGGCGCGGCTGCGGAGGGCATCGAGGGGCCTGGTGGGCATCGTGTGGGCGTTTCGGCTCGGCGCGGTCTGCCAGAGGTCTGTCGAGGCGCTTCGTGGCAACGTGTCGAGCGTTGAGCGTTTGGCAACGTGTCGAGCGTGGCGTTTGGCAATTCGTTCGAACGGCGTGCTTGTGGCAGAGCGTCGCGCGGTGCGTTTGTGGCAATGCGTTGGGAAACACGCTTTGTGTTGAGCGGGGCTACGCGATGGGGGCTGCCCGTGCTCAGGCATACGGTCCGCCGACCCGCGTTCGTGGAGCGCAAGGCGTCGTGCCGAGCATCAACACCAGCGCGTGCGGTCCGAACTGCGCGCGGGCAGCCCCCATCGTCTTCGCCCCTTGGCTAGCGGGTTGCGCGCGCGGCTGGGGAGGGGCTTGGGGGTGCTGTCGGTGCCGGCCCGTGGGCCGGCAGATTTTTGTTCGGGTGGCGCGGCTGCGGAGGGCATCGAGGGGCCTGGTGGGCATCGTGTGGGCGTTTCGGCTTGGCGCGGTCTGCGGGAGGTGGCCGGGGTGCTTGGTCGGGGTCGGACTCCGAGTCGGGGTCGGACTCGGAGTCGGGCTCGGACTCGGAGTCGGGTTCGGGTTCGGGCTCGGGTTGGGGTTCGGGGTCGGGGTCGGGGGCGGCGGAGGTGTGGGAGGGAACGGGGTGAGTCGGTGGGCTGGTGGGCGGCATCCAAGCGGGTGATGCTTTGGTCGTTGGCGTCGAGACGGTCGCGGGTGCTGGTCTGGTCGTTTGGCCTGATGGCCCTGTGGACCCTGGCGCTGGTGCTGCGAAACAGCACCGCGTTCGAGGCGGGTGGCTTTGCCATGTCGCTTGGTCTCGCCATCGATCTGACGGTGACGGCGTCGCTAATGACGTGGGCGATGGTGGTGCGGACCGGCGACCTGTCGCGGCTGGTGTTGGTGCCCGTGTTCGTGCTCGGCGTTGTGATCGCGACGGCCCTGGTGCCGGCCGAGCACGAGTCGGTGGTGCTGGGATTGGCGTACGCCTGGGCGGCGGTCGAAGCGCTGCTGGCCCTGATGGCGATCGGCCGAATGCGCCGCCTGACCCGCAGCTACCGCGACCAGCGCGCGCTGGGCATGCCCGTGAGCGACTCGCTCGAGCGGGCTCTGGCGACGCACGTGCCCTCGGCGACCTTTGCCGCCCTGGCCGCGTCGGAGCTCGCCATTCTCTGGTATGGAATCGCCGGCTGGACGCGTCGCGAGCCGGCTGCGGGCCTGGCGGATCGAAACCTCAAGCAGTGGACGGCCGTCGTTGGCGTGCTGGCCGTGCTCGTCACGGCCGAGAGCGTCGGGCTGCACGTCCTGTTGCGCGGTTGGTCCGAGGCCGCGGCCTGGACGGTCACCGCGCTGCACGTGTACTCGCTGCTGTGGCTCTTTGGCGACCGCAACGCGCTTCGCCACGAGACGACCGCGGTCGAGGCGGGAGTGTTGCGGATTCGCCTGGGTCTTCGCGCCAGCGTCGACGTGCCGGTCGATTGCATCGAGCGCATCGACGTCCTCGGCCCGTCGGACGAGTCACCGCCTCCGTCCGACGACTATCTGCCTGTGCACCTGCTGTTTGGCCCCAACGCGGTCATTCACCTGCGCCAGCCGGTCGAAGCGCGGCTTCTTTTCGGCCGTCGCCGCCAGGTCACGCGCATTGGTTTGGCGGTGGAGGACCCGGCGGCGCTGCCGATGGCCGCCGGCGGCTAGAACTTCTCGACGTGGGGGCGCAGATCGAGCTCGTGGGTCCACGTGCTCGGCGGCTGGCTGTGCAGGTGCCAGTAGGAGTCGGCCATGCTGTCCGGGGCCAGCAGAGTCTCGTCGGCTCGGTCGCCGTCTCGTTCGCGAATCTTGGGGCCGTCGATCTGCCCATCGACGATGACGTGGGCGACGTGAATCCCCTGGGGATGGAACTCGCGGGCCATGCTCTGGGCCAGAGCGCGCAGTCCGAACTTGCCGACCGCGAGATTGGCGAACTTGCCGCCGCCGCGCAGGGACGCGGTGGCGCCGGTGAGCAAGATGGTCCCGCTGCCCGCTTTGACCATGGCCGGCAGCACTTCGCGCGCGGCGAGAAAGCCGCCCATGCAGTTGGCCTTCCAGCAGGTTTCGAATTCCTCCGGGGCCGTGTCGACGATGCCCTTGAAGACGAACGTGCCGGCGTTGTAGACGAGCACCGTCGGGTCGCCGAGCTGCTCGCGGATCTGCGAGAAGGCCCCGGCGACCGACGCGGGGTCGGTGGCGTCGGCGGTCACCGACAGCGCCGAGCCGCCGGCGGCTTCGATGGCGCCCTGGACCGGCTCGAGTTTGCCTTTGCCGCGCGCCATCAGCCCGACGGCAAAGCCCTCGCGCGCAAATCGGCGCGCTACCGAGGCGCCGAGTCCGGGCCCCACTCCCACAACCACCGCGACGTTTTGTGCCATGCCGCGAGCCTAGCTCAGGCGGCGGTCGCCGAACGCCGACTCGGCGAGAATGGGCGGTTCGACCGCGCGGTTGGCGCCGACGAGGGATCGCCCGGGCGCGCCGGTCGGTCGAGGCCACCGCTGGTAGAGTTCGGCGCGCCCGGGCGAACAGTTCGAATGACCCGCACTCTGGTGCAAGGTTAAGAGGCAGCCGGCAACGATTGCCGTCCGCGCGACATCTAAGCGAACGATTACCGAGAAGTAGAGCACCGCTGCGGTTTGCGTACATCGACCGTTTGCTCTAAATTCCGCTCGCTTCGAGCGGCTTTGGCGACCGCCTGCCGCCGGCGAGGAGACCCCATGAGTTCCCTATCCAGTTTCTTCCGCTCCACCATCGGCGCCAAATACCTGATGGGCCTAACCGGCATAGCGATGGTGCTGTTTGCCCTGGCCCACATGACCGGCAACCTGCTGATGTGGGTCGGCCCCGACGCCATCAACGAGTACGCCGTCGGGCTGCGCGAGATGGGCGGCGGCGCGGTTCTGTGGATCGCCCGCGGTGGCCTGGTGACGGTGTTCGTTCTGCACATCGTGCTCGCCATCGGATTGCGCAGCAAGATTTCGAGCGCCCGACCCGTCAAATACGCCCGCTTTCGCCCGCAGGTAACGAGCTACGCGGCCCGGACGATGATCGTCACGGGCGTCATCTTGCTCGCGTACATCCTGTTTCACCTGGGCCACTTCACCCTTCATGCAGGCCCCTACGCGAACTACGCCGAGATGGTCGACTCGGCCGGCCGCCACAACGTGTACGAGATGGTCGTGACAGGTTTTAGTAACCCCGGCGTGGCAATCTTCTACATTGTTGCCGTGTTCCTTCTCGCCGGTCACCTCGGCCACGGCGTGCCCAGCTTCTTTCAGTCGATGGGACTGCGGCACCCGCAGTACACACCCACCCTTGAAAAGATCGGCACCGCCATCGCGTGGATCCTGTTCCTCGGCTTTGCCAGCGTGCCCGCCGGCGTTCTCGTCGGGGCGATTCAGTTCGCGAATACGTAAACCCAGAGGCTCGACGTTATGAAGCTCGATTCAAAAGTTCCCAGCGGCCCACTCGAAAAGAAGTGGGAGCAGCACAAGTTCGACGTCAAGCTGGTTAACCCGGCCAACAAGCGCAAGTTCGACATCATCGTCGTGGGCTCCGGCCTGGCGGGCGGTGCGGCGGCGGCCACGCTGGCCGAGCTCGGCTTTAACGTCGCGTGCTTTTGCTACCAGGACAGCCCGCGCCGCGCCCACAGCATTGCGGCTCAGGGCGGCATCAACGCGGCCAAGAACTACCAGAACGATGGCGACAGCGTCTTTCGCCTGTTCTACGACACCATTAAAGGCGGCGACTTCCGGTCGCGCGAGGCCAACGTCTACCGTCTGGCCGAAGTCAGCGCCAACATCATCGACCAGTGCGTGGCGCAAGGCGTGCCGTTCGCCCGCGAGTACGGCGGCGTGCTGGCCAACCGCTCGTTCGGCGGCGCGCTCGTGTCGCGCACCTTCTACGCCCAGGGCCAGACCGGCCAGCAGCTCTTGCTCGGCGTCTACGCCCAGCTGTCGCGCATGATTGCCGCGGGCAAGGTCAAGATGTTCACCCGGCGCGAGCTGATGGAAGTCGTGACCGTCGACGGCCGCGCCGCGGGCATCGTCACTCGCGACATGCAGTCGGGCAAGCTCGAGCGCTTCTCGGGCCACTCGGTGCTGCTGGCTACCGGCGGCTACAGCAACGTCTTTTACCTGTCCACCAACGCCAAGGGCTGCAACGTCACGGCGGCCTGGCGCGCGTACACCAAGGGCGCGGCGTTCGCGAACCCCTGCTACACGCAGATTCACCCGACGTGCATTCCGGTCAAGGGCGACTACCAGTCCAAGCTCACGCTCATGTCCGAGTCGCTGCGCAACGACGGCCGGGTGTGGGTGCCCAAGCGCCAGGAAGACTGCGGCAAGGACCCGCGGCAGATTCCCGAGGCTGACCGCGACTACTACCTCGAGCGCAAGTATCCGAGCTTCGGCAACCTGGCCCCGCGCGACATCGCCTCGCGCAGCGCCAAAGAGGTGTGCGACGAGGGGCGCGGCGTCGGCCCGGGCGGCCTGGGCGTCTACCTCGACTTTGCCGACGCCATCAAGCGGGTCGGCGAAGACGGCGTGCGGGGCAAGTACGGAAACTTGTTCCACATGTACCAGAAGATCACGGCCGAGAACCCGTACCAGCGGCCGATGCGCATCTTCCCGGCGCCGCACTACACCATGGGCGGCCTGTGGGTGGACTACAACCTGATGACCACCGTGCCGGGCCTGTTTGCCCTCGGCGAGGCCAACTTCTCCGACCACGGCGCCAACCGCCTCGGCGCCAGCGCCCTGATGCAGGGGCTGGCCGATGGCTACTTCGTCATCCCGTACACCATCGGCGACTACCTGGCCAACGCCAAGCCCGAGAAGATCTCCACGGACCACCCGGAGTTCGAGCGGGCCGAAACCGAGAGCAAAGAGAAGATCAACAAGCTGCTTTCGATCAACGGCAAGCGAACGGTCGACGACTTTCACCGCCAGCTCGGCCGAATCATGTGGAACGAATGCGGCATGGCGCGCAGCAAAGAGGGCCTCAGCAAGGCGCTCGAGCAGATTCCCGCGCTGCGCGAAGAGTTCTGGGAGAACGTCAAGGTGCTCGGCACCTCCGACTCCATCAACTCGTCGCTCGAAAAGGCCGGGCGCGTCGCCGACTTCCTCGAGTTCGGTGAGCTCATGTGCCTCGACGCTCTCGACCGGCAAGAGTCGGCGGGCGGCCACTTCCGAGTCGAGTACCAGACCGACGAAGGCGAGGCGTTGCGCAACGACGACGACTACGCCTACGCGGCCGCCTGGGAATACACGGGCTACGGAGAGCGGCCCAACCTGCACAAAGAAGAACTCGTCTTCGAAAACGTCAAGCTAGCCACGCGGAGTTACAAGTAATGAATTTGACCGTCCACGTCTGGCGTCAGGCCAGCAAGGAAGCCGCCGGCAAGATGGAGACCTACCAGGTCAAGGACATCGACGAGAACATGTCCTTTCTCGAGATGCTCGACGTCATGAACGAGCAGCTCATCGGCGAAGGCCGAGAGCCGGTTGAGTTCGACCACGATTGCCGCGAGGGTATCTGCGGCGCCTGCTCGATGATGATCAACGGCGAGGCGCACGGGCCGGAGCGGGGCACCACCGCCTGCCAGCTGCACATGCGCAGCTTCAAAAACGGCGACGAGATCTACGTCGAGCCGTGGCGCGCGGCTGCCTTTCCGGTGGTCAAGGACCTCATGGTCGACCGCGGCGCGTTCGACGAGATCATGAAGGCCGGTGGCTTCATCACCGCCAACACCGGGGCTGCCCCCGACGCCAACGCTTTGCCCATTGGCAAAGAAGAGGCCGACATGGCGTTCGACGCAGCCGCCTGCATCGGCTGTGGCGCTTGCGTCGCGTCGTGCCCCAACGCCTCGGCCATGCTGTTCGTCAGCGCGAAGATCGCCCACCTGGGACTGCTTCCTCAAGGCAAGCCCGAGGAGCTCGACCGGGCGCGCAACATGGTGCTCGAGATGGACAAGCAGGGCTTCGGCTCCTGCACGAACCACTACGAGTGCATGAACGCCTGCCCGAAAGAGATCAAGATCGACAACATCGCCCGAATGAACCGCAAGTTCTTCAAGGGCTCGCTGACCGCTCGCCGCTAGGCGAGCACAACGCGAACGACGGCCGCGTCCCGATTAGCGGGGCGCGGCTTTTTTTCGTTTCGGCGGTGCGTCGAGTCCCGGGAGACTGGGCTGCGAAACGCTCGTCGCGCTCGGCGTGCGTCGGCGGGCGCTTCGGGCGCCGGGAGCTTCGCGCCGTCCGCTCGGCGTCTTTGTCCGCGGGGCGGCGCTGACCGCGACCCGCTGGTCGGGCGGAAGCGCCGGTCCGTCCACGGTCATGCCGCCGTACGACGCCGACGCGTCGCGCTCGCGCTCGACCAGCTGATCCCAGGTTGGTCCGCTGGCGCTCACCTCGAGCCGACGGGCCTCGCGATCCAGGGCTCGCATGGCCGCGAGCTTGTCGTCCTGGCCCAGGCGGGCGCGATCGACGGCCCGGCGCAGGGTTGCGATGGTGCGATCGTAGACTCGCAGAGGCACCGGAAAGGGGTGGCCGTCTTTGCCGCCGTGCGCGTACGAGAATCGGGCGGGGTCGGTGAACCGGCTGGGCGCGCCGTGCAGCACCTCGGCGACGAGGGCGAGGGACTCCACGGTGCGTGCGCCCACGCCCGGCGTCATCAGCAGATCGGCAAAGTCGGTCGGTCCGCGTTCGGCGGCGGCCTGCAGGGCTCCGTGCAGGCGGCGCAGGACCACGTCGCCCGCGCGCACGTCGTGATGGCCCGGCATCTGAAGATGGGGCAAGACCGGCTGCGCGGCCGGCTCGGCGCGCCGGGCCTCGGCCGCGAGTGCCACTGCGCGATCCGGCCCAGCGGCCACCAGCTCGAGTTGGTGCCGCCGGTTCGCCTCGGCCCGCGCGTCGGTGAGGTTGACGATGGTGCCCTGGCCGGGCCCTTCGATGGCGGCGTGAGGCTCGTGGACAAAGTTGCGCACGTCGTCGGAGAGCCAGTGGTAGCGCCGCGCCTGGCCGCGCCCGTCGTGTTTGCCCTGCTGGACCACGGTCCATGTGCCGTCGGCGGCGACCACAAAGCTGTGCAGGTAGATGTCGAAGCCGTCCTGCACCGCGGCGCTGTCGACCTTGGCCACCAGCCGGCTGATGTCGGCGAGGTTGTCGCCATCGAGCCCCGTGCGCTCGCCGACGTCGGCGAGTTCGCCCGGCGTCTTGCGCGACTGTCGTCCGCGTCCGCCGCACACGTACAGGCCCAGCTCGTCGGACACTGGCGCAAGGCCGCGCTTGAGCGCGCCGACAACGCTGGTGGTGATGCCCGACGAGTGCCAGTCCATGCCCATCACCGCGCCGAAGCTCTGAAACCAAAACGGGTGGGCCAGGCGGCGCAGGAACTCGTCCCGGCCGTATTCGATGCAGATGGCTTCGACCACGACTCGACCGAGGGCGGCCATGCGGGTCGACAGCCAGCGCGGCACGCGGCCGCCGTGGAGCGGCAAATCGGCCCGACCAGTTCTGCCCATTTGTTCAGTATGGCGCAAAAGCGGGCGACGGCGCCAGTTGCGCGCCGCCGCCCGGATCCCGGAACGCCAACCCCGGGAGGAGGACTCGTGCCCCGATGGTGGGGCTCCGCTCTACTCGAGCTCGACCATGGCCTCCGACGGCAGCCACTCGACCTTGCTGCGGGCCGCCGGCTCGCGGCCATCGACCTCTGCGGCCGCGCGCGGCGTCGCGATGCGGTTGAGCAGCGCCGGCACGTCGACCCCGAGGGCGTGCTTGAGTTGCTCCGAGGTCACCGCGGCTTTCGCGGCCAGGTTGCCGTCGCCGCCCGACAGGTCCCGGTCGATAAACGTCACCTTGTCGATGGGCGTCGAGCCGACCGTTGCCATGAGCTGCGACACCAGGCCGCCGAGCTTCTGCGCGACAACAATCTGTCGGGCGCTGTCGCCGGCCTCTTCCCAGGTGCGGGCCATGTGCCGCAGCGACTCGGCCGTCGCCTTGCCTTCCTCGGCGACCTTGGCCGCCTTGCCCCGGGCGTTGGCGATCAGCTCGGCCTTGCGCGCCCGCGCCGGGGCGACGCGGTCGGCCTCGAGCTGCAGGCGCACCTGCTCGACGCGGGCGGTCTGAACGGCGAGCTCGGCCTCGGCCTTGGCGACCTGGGCCTCCACCTGGCCGCGCGACTCGGCGACCATGGCTTCGCCGCGGGTTTGCGCCTCGAGAATGCGGCGCTCGGAGTCGGCGCGCGCCTCGGCGATGGCTGCGTTGATGCGCGCGATTTCGGCGTTGCGGTGGTTGTCGGCCGAGCGCTCGGCGGCCGACGCTTTGTTCTCGGCTTCGGCGACGCGCGACCGCATCAGCAGCTCGGCGGTTTGCTTGCGACCGATGGAGTCGAGGTAGCCGACGTCGTCGGAGACGTTCTGCACCTTGAGCGTATCGAGCTCGAGGCCGAGCTTTTTGAGGTCGATGTCGGCCTCGTCGAGGAGCTCCTCGGCAAACTTCACCCGGTCCTGGTTGACCTCTTCGGGCGTAAGCGTGGCGAGCACGCCGCGCAAGTTGCCCTCGAGGGTCTCGCGAGCAACGCCCATGATCTCCTTGCGCGATTTGCCGAGGAAACGCTCGATGGCGTTGCCCAGGGTCGGCTCACCGCTGGCGATCTTGACGTTGGCGACGCCCTCTACGTTGAGCGGAATGCCGCCTTTGGAGTAGGCGCCGTTGACGCGAATTTCCACGATCATGTTGGTCAAGTCCATGCGGTCGACTCGCTCGAGCAGAGGAATGCGAACGCCTCGGCCGCCCTGGACGAGTCGGTAGCCGACCTGCTTGCCGTTGACGGTCCGCTGCGGGCCCGAGAAGATGAGCACCGCGTTGGGCGGGCAGATGTAGATGAGGCGGTAGACGATGGCGGCGCCGATAACGGCCGCCAGGGCCAGCACGCCGAGAACGATGGCAATGGTTGTGGTCACAGGTTCCTCCTTGGGGGGCTAGTGGGCAGTAGTTCGACGAAAAGCGGCTAGGCGCTGGGCTCGAGGGCCTCGACCCGGGGAGCGGGGCGCGGCGGCTGCGGGTCGCGCGTTTCGCCGCGCAAGACCGCACCCACGTCCACGCCGAGGGTTGAGGAGACCTGCTCGAGCAACGCGCCGACCGCGGCCGGGTATGCCTTCATGTACGAGGGCATCGTTTCGCCCGATCCCGAGTCAATCAGGTTCACCTCGCGCGCCTTCATCTTGCCGGCGGCGTCCACGACCTCGCCGAAGATCTCGTCGAGGTGCTGGAGCACGTAGATGTCCATGGCTTTGCCCTGGGTCTCCGACCAGGCCTGGGCGACGCTGCCCAGCGCCAGCGCCATGGCCCGGCCGTTTTCCTCGATGGCGGCGGCGTGTCCGGCAGCCTCGAGTTCATCGACCTGGCGTCGCGCCTCGGCGGGAATGGTCACGTCGGCTTCCAGTCGCAGGCGCTCGAGCTCGGCTCGAATGGTCTGCAGGGACTTCTCGGCCTCGGCGCGGGCGGCCTGAGCGGCGGCCTCCGCTCGCTCTTCTTCGCTGGCGGCGGCAGCTTCGAGCTCGGCGCGAATCTGGCGCAGCTCGTTGCGCTTTTGTTCGACGGCCGCCTTGGCTCGGGTCATGGCTACCTCGGCTCGGGCGTTCGCCGTCGCTTCGGATTCCTCGGCGGCGCGAACGGCGTCCGACTCGGCGACCTCAGCGGTGCGCAGGATCTCGGCGATTCGCTTGCGGCCGATGCTGTCGAGGTAGTTGCGCTCGTCGGACACGGCCTGAATCTTGAGCGTGTCCAGCCCCAGGCCGAGCTTTGCGAGGTCATCGCCGGCCTCTTCGGTCAGCTGGGCCGCGAACTTGAGGCGGTCTTCGTTGACCTCTTCCGGCGTCATGGTGGCGAGAACGCCGCGCAGGTGGCCTTCGAGGGTCTCCTTGGCGACGCGGGTGATCTCCTCGCGGTCGCGCCCCAAGAAGCGCTCGATCGCGTTGCCGCGAATGCCGGGGTTCGACGAGATCTTGACGTTGGCGATGGCGTGCATCGACAGCGGAATGCCGCCCTCCGAGTACGCGCCCGTGACCGTCATCGGGACCGACAGAAGGCGCATGTCCATGCGCTCGACGGTTTCGAGGATGGGCAGGCGAAACGACCGGCCCGAGCTCACGACTCGGTAGCCGACGCGCCGACCGTCTTCGGCGACCCGCGTGCGGCCCGAGAAAATGAGGATTTCGTTGGGCCGGCACACGTAGAGGTAGCGGCCGATGAAGGCGACGATGCCCAGCAAGAGCAGCGCGACGCCGGCACCGACGAGAGGAAGCAGAGGTGTTGTCATGGTGGTCTCCATTGGGTTGGGGTGAGCGAGTGCGTTAGGCGGCGGCGCGGTCGGCGCGTGAGACGAGGACGCGGCCGTTTTCGCGAAGCGCGTAAACGAGAACGGTGGTGGACCGCTCGAGGCGCACGGGTTCTTCGGTTTCGGCAACCAGGTCGACCAGGCGGCCCTTGATCGAGGCGCGCACGGTGCCCGGTCGGTCGGCGGTCACTGGCAACACGACGGTGGCCGTGGAGCCGATGTAGTCATCGCCGGTCAACGTGCTGTCGACCGCGCTGGCCTTGAGGTGCTTGACGGCGTTGGCGATCGCCGCGCCGCACAGGTAGCCGACGGCGGTGGCGATGACGCCGGCGCCGACGGCCCCGACACCGGCGCCGCTCCAGGAAAGGGCGGCGCCCGTGAGGCCGAAGAACGTCAGAAAGAACGTCCAGAAGCGCATGGACGTCACCGGCAGCCACGCCGCCGCGAGTTCGGGCGTGCCCGCGTCCGCCTCGGCTTGAATATCGACGTCGGCGTCAGCGTCGATATCGATGTCGGCGTCGGTATCAACGTCGCCGAGCAGAAGTGATGCGGCGAGCAGGGTGCCGCCGAAGGCGAGCGCCCCGAGATATACAGTCATCATTGGCAGGTCCTCCTTGAGTCGTTCCCTCGAAACGACGGGTCTCTTTATTGCCAGGGGTGTGCCATCGACCTTCACGGAGCTAAGTGCCTGTTACGGCTAGGCTAAATTCGTGATCGCCAGCTTCTTGGACGCTGTGGGTGGTGTACAATGCCGCGGCACAACACCCCATGGACGACCAAGCGAGCACCGTCATCGAGGCCTTCATTGGCAATCCGTTTGCGACCGACCCCCGGGTGGCCAGTCGCGGTGCCGAGGTCGCGGCCCGCCTGGACCTGGGCGCGTCAGTGCGCGGGGCGCTGCGGACTGGCGAGGTCGAAACCGCCAAGCTGCTGGTGCTGGCCTACGGCCACTGGCAGGCGCGGGAAAACCCCGACGACCCCGCGCACACCCTGCCGCGAAACCTCTTGCCGACCGCCGTGTGGGGCAAGCTGCCGCGCAAGCGCTCCGCTTATCTGCGCATCGTCATGGCGGCCGGCCGCGCCCATCGAGCGCTCACGGCGATTCGCGGCGCGTCGCCGGCGATGGCGCGGCTGCGCCGCGACGTTTGGTCGGCTTGCTTTGGCGACACCCTGCGCAATGCCCTCGATCTCGAGCGCGTGATTCGCGACCACGACGTGCTGTTGCTCGGCGAAACGGGCACCGGCAAAGAGCGGCTCGCCAACGCCCTGCGCCAGGCGACGCCGGGACCGGTCAACGGTGAGCCCGCGCCGTTCGCCTCGGTCAACGCGGCGGCGGTTCCCGAGACCCTCGTCGAAAGCGCGCTCTTCGGGCACGTCAAGGGCGCGTTTACCGGCGCAGACGACGTGCGCCGCGGCCTGCTGCGCAGCGCGAGCGGCGGCGCCTTTTTTCTCGACGAGATCGGCGACCTGCCGGCGACCACCCAGGTGAAGCTCTTGCGGGTCATGGAGACCAACGAGGTCTTCCCGCTCGGCTCTGACGAGTCACACCGGGTCGACGTGCGCTACATCGCGGCGACGCACAAGAATCTCGAAGCGATGGTTGCCGGGCGCGAGTTTCGCGGCGACTTGTTTCAGCGCTTCGCCGGCATCGTCGTGCGGATTCCCCCGCTTCGCGAGCGCCCCGAAGACATGGTCGAAATCGGGCACGACTTTTTGCGGCGCTACCTGCCGGACGACGACCATCCGCTCATCGAGCCCATCGAAACCTGGCTCGCCTCCGACGAGGCTCTTTCCCACACGTGGCCCGGCAACGTGCGCGAGCTGCAAAACGTCCTGCGCAGCATGATGCTGGGACTCGAACCGGTGCTCGGCGGCGCCCCGGAGGCGCGGGCCGCCGCGAGCGCCGCCGGGGTGCCCGAGTCGATTCGCGAGGCGCGCGCCAGCGCCGACGAGGTCGACGAGTGGTACCTGCGGCGGGTGCTGCAAGCCTGCGACAACAACCTTACCCGCGCGGCGATCGTGCTGGGCATCGACCGGTCCACCGTGCGACGGCGCGCCCGGGCATTGCGCACCGGCGGCTGAACCGGACACTCGCTTCGCCTGGCGCTACGGCGCTACGAGTCCGGCGCGTCTTTTTTGCGCTGCATTCCGTAGCGCCGTAGAAGTCGCGTGAGCGAGTTTGGGTGCACGCCGGCGACCTCGGCAGCTTCCTTGAGGTTGCCCTGGTGGGCATCGAACAGGTCGCGCAGGTACTGGCGATCGAACTGCTCGCGCGCCTGCTCGAGGGGGAGAAAGTCGTCGGCGACCATGCGGGAGATGGTTTTGGCTACCTTGTCGAGCTGAGCGGACTCGGTCGCGTCGAGCAGGCGTGGGTCGAGGTTGGCGGCCGCGCGTTCCACGACGTTGCGAAGCTCGCGAATGTTGCCCGACCACCGGCGGGTCTTGAGATCCTCGAGGCCCTCTTCGAAGGTGCGCTTGAGCCTGGGAGAGATGCGCTGCTCCTGGTGCTCGAACGCCTGTTCGAGAAAGTGCAGGGCGAGTACTGGAATGTCGTCCGGGCGCTCTCGCAGAGGGGGAACGTGAACGGTGGTGACGGCCAGACGGTAGTAGAGGTCGGCGCGAAACGTCTTGTCGTCGACCATCCGGCGCAGGTTTCGGTTGGTCGCCGCGATGAAGCGAACGTCCACGGGAACCTCCTGGCCCGACCCGAGCCGGGTGACGGCTCCGCGGTCAAAGACGTCCAGCAGCTTCGGCTGCATGTCGATCGGCAGCTCGCCAATCTCGTTGATGAACAGCGTACCGCCGTTGGCGCGTTCGAAAACGCCCTCTCGCCGTCGGTCTGCGCTGGTGAACGCGCCGCGCTCGTGGCCAAAGAGCTCGCTTTCGATCAGCGTGGGCGACGCCGAGCCACAGTTAAAGATGACGAGCGGCGCGTCGGCGCGCCGGCTATTGCGATGAATCGAGCGCGCGAGCACGTCTTTGCCGACGCCGGTCTCGCCGAGAATCAGCACGGGCAAGTCGTTGATGGCGGCTTTTTGCGCCCGCTCGAACACGGACCGCATTGCGGCGCTGGCGCCGACCGCCTCGCCAAAGCTGCCGGGCTGGTGGGCTTTCGGATCGACGTCGCGAGTCACGCCGACCCCGATCTCGGTTTCTCCTATAGAAAACGCAGTGCCGTCGTCGGGAAAGACCTCGCGAACGCGGACGCCCGCGACGAAGGTTCCGTTGGTGCTGCTGTCGTCGACGAGGCGGACCTTGTCGCCGGCGCCGGTGAGGCGACAGTGAAAGGACGACACGGTCGGGTCCGTCAGGACCAGGGAGTTCGAGGGATGCGTGCCGATGGTGAATTCACCGCCGTCGAACGCGGCCTCGAGGCCGGCGTCCGGGCCCCGGGTTACCGCGACCCGGTACGTGTTCCGGATTGGCAAGGCGTCTACGCCCGCCATCCGCTGGGTCTTTTGCGGCGACGTCTCTCGCGGTGGCCCCCTCACCCAACAACGATAGGGCGAAACCGATCGGTTTTGGGCAACCGCTCTGTTGTTCTCGCGGGAGTGGAGGTCAGCGTAAAGGAAAACAGTAATTTGAATGACTGTATTTGGGGCGGCCAAACACCGGTGCACCGACCGGACTCCGTTCGGTGAAATCCTAGTCGAGTAATTCTAGGTGTATCCGCTGGCACGCTTTCTGCTCAAGGAGAAGGGCATGCACGCCTCTCAGTCGCCTCGTTCCCTCGCCGTCAACGTCGCCGTCCTCGCCGGGCTCCTGGCCGTGGTCATCTTCAGCTCGCCCGCACAGAGCGACAGCCGCGTTCCCGACCGCGTCGTGGTGGACCACACTGCCATGGTGGACCTGGGCGTGTCGGAGCTGCACGTATTCGAGGGCGACCCCATGCGCATCGAGCTGGTGGCGGATGGCGCCGGTGTCGTCGCGGCGGTGTTCGTGTACGAGGCCGGCCGGGGCATCTACGGGGACTTCCAGCGCGCCCACACCACCGAGGCCGCGTCGTTCTACGCCGCTCGTTCGGCCGAGGCGCCTCGCGCCATGCTCAACGCGATTCTTCACGACCGCGACCTGCTCGGCCTCTCGGCCGGAATTCCGCAGAATCTGCTGGTTAGCAGCCGCTAGCCTCGCCGGCCGCCGCGGCGCGCCTCGACTGGCGTCTCGCGGGCTGCCCGCGCGCGGCCACTGAGTTTCAAGGGTTTGCATGGAGACATGCAAACCCTTGTCAGTTTCGGTTCCCCAAGCCCCCATACTTTCCCTTATGGCGTTTGCGATTGCCGCGTACGGCGAGCGACTGTTGGACCTGTTTCCCGACGAAGTGCGGGCGGAGCTTGGCGAGGCGCTCGTCGAGCTGTCGGGCGACGCGACGGTGCTCGCCCGGGAGGTCGCGGAATGCGAGCGCGACGAGCTGGCCTTTGCCGAGGCGGCCCGGCTGTTCGAGCAGTTTCCCACCATGGCGCGGGTGCACTTCGGCATGCTGGACCTGCTGCAGCTCGACCTGCCGCGGCAGCAGCGCGATCTGGCCCGCGAGCTGGCGGCTCGGGCCCAGCAGCCGGCTGGCGACGAGCTGCGCCGGAACTGGTTTTTGGCGGCCGCGCGGGACGACGAGAACACCGACGACGTCGTGGCGGGCCTGATGCGCTTTTTGCTGTACCAGGCTGTGCGCATGAACGTCTGGGTGCTCACCTGGGACGACGGTGCTCCCCTCGAGGCGGCGGGCGTGATGCGGGAGCTCGACAACCTGGCGGAGGCGAACCTGCGGCGGCGTCTGGACATGGTCGAGATGCGCGACCCCGGCGTTCGCCCGCTAACCGTGCTGGTGGCCGAGGCGGTCGAGGGGGTGTCGCGCGCCTGGGACCAGCGGCGAGCCGACCTGGCCCGGTCGCGCCCGGAAACGGTCGAGCAGTTTCACGCGCTCACCGAGGCGTCGGCGGTTGCCCGTCGTCTCGGCAGCGGCGACGCGGCCTTGCTTCGCAATGAGATCGAGGGCGTCACCGGCGGGCGCAAGCTCGACTCGCGGCCGCTGGCCGAGCGGTCTCCGCTGGCGCTGCCGTCGCAAAACGCGACCGACCAGCGCCGAAAGCGCCTGCTGGCGAAGCTCGAGCGCGAGGAGGTCCCGGAGGCCAAAGGCGAACGCCTCGTCGATCTGATGCGGCAGGAAAGCGGCAGCTGAAGCCGCCGTCGGCCGGGCCGGCTCGGCCCCCCTTGGGGCCTGGATGGTCGGTCATTGAACCGATCAATCGACCGGTGGCTTGACGACCCAGTAGGCGCTCATGTTGTCGGCGGCGACGTCTTGCTGCGGCAGCCAGAAGGGCACCGCGCTGGGGTCCTCGCCCGGCGTGGGGTTGTTTTTGATGGCGGCAACCCAAAGCTGGCGGCGCCCCGTGCCCTTGGTGCCGGCGGCCGCGTTGCCGTAATCGCGGGTCGAGTAGAACGCCAGCCAGTAGTAGCCGCCTTCGTCGAACGGCGAGAAGTTGGGCAGGTAGCTGTTTTCCTGACCGCCGTTAAGGGCAGCGAGCTCGGTGGGCGTGCCCCCGGTGCGCGGAATGAGGAACAGCTTGCCGGGGTAGACCTCGGCGATGCTGTCGTTGCGGCCCCGGCTGTTGGCGCCTCGGCCAAAGGCCACCCAGTTCGAGTCGGGCGAAAAGGTTGGCCAGGAGTTCGCCAGTCCGTCCGCGATTCGAATGACCGTTGGCGCGGAGAATTGATCGGGCCCGGTCACGGTGATGGTCGCCAGGTCACCCACCGTGTAGTCGACGGCCCAGGTGCCATTGGTGTTGGCGACGTAGGCGATGGTCTGGCCGTCGGGCGACCACGTCGGATGCGCGGCGCCGTTGGCGGGCAGTCCCGCGCCGCCGGCGGCGATGGGATCACCGGTTGTCGGATCGATGAGTGAGAGCGCCGTGCCCCGGTTGATGAGCAGCCGGGAGGCGTCGGGGTTGAAGGTCGAAAACAGCGCCGTGTACTTGTCGGGTGCAACCACCGTCGGCGCCGGGTCGGCGGACAGGTCCGCGGTGAGGTCGAAAATCGCCGAGGGTTTGTCACCGCCCCACAGTTCGGCGGCCAGTAGACGGCCATCGCGGCTGACCGTGTGGCAGGCGACGCAGCGGCTGCCGGTCTCTGGACTTGCCGGTGGGTTCGGGATGAAGTCCTCGCGGCCGGACTCGGTAATGCGAAGCATCTTGCCCGCGCCCAGGTCCCAGTAGTAGATGGCGCCGTCGAGGTTTGCGTTGGCCAGTGAAATGGCCACGGGGGCGCTGCGATAGGCGGTTTGATCGGCGGCCGACCACCGGTCGAGAACGAAGCGTACGGATCCGTCGGAGCTCGAACGCTTGATCGTCGACCACTGCTCGCCGGCCGCGGTGATGGCGCTGTCGAAGCCGGCGCCACTGTGGACGCGGTAGAAGGTGAGCCGGGCCAGGCCGGAGTCGATGACGACGCGGAAGAGATCGCCGTCGGTACCGCCCTCCCACTGGACGGTTGGCGAGGGCAGGCTGGTGGGCACGACCGCACCGTTGAGCGGGTACAGAAGTGTTCCGGCGTTGGTTGGGTCGGCGGTCGGGGCATCCGGAAAGCGGTCCGGGCCGTCGGCGGGAACGCCGTCGCCGACGATCGTCGTTTCGACACGCACGGTGACGTCGGTGGTGGCCGAGTCGTCGCCGACGAAGGCCGTGACTTTGCCGATGCCGGCGAGGGTGCCCGACGCGGCGAACTTGCCCGTGCCGCTGTCGACGGCGCCCAGAGATGGGTTGTCGATGGACCACTGCGCGGCCACGAGCTCTCGGCGGCCGTCGTCGTAGACGGCAGTCGCTTCGAACGCGACCGGGGAAGAGACGCCGTTTTCGACGAGTACGGTCGGGTTTACCGGGGAGATCACCAGCTCGACCAGCGGGCTTGCCGGTTCTTCATCGCTGGTGCCCGTGTCCGCCGAGTCTGTCGCTTCGGCGGCGCAAGAGGAAACCGCGAACAGACAAACCATCATCGTCGTGCGAACCGTCCCCATGACGGAAAGGGTAGCCCTGTGAGATGGTCGCCCCGTCGCGAGCGGCTTACACTCGCTGGCGAACATCGCGAGGATGGCGGAACTGGTAGACGCGCTGGATTTAGGTTCCAGTGCCGCAAGGTGTGGGGGTTCGAGTCCCCCTCCTCGCACTTCGTGCTCGGGCCTACGGACTTTGTCCGTAGGCGCGTCGACCTTCGGTCGCCGCGGGGACTCTCTGGACCGCTTACCCTTGCGCCCTTACGGGCGCAAGGGTGGCCGACCGCCTGGGGGCGGTCGGCTGCAGCGCTTCGCGCTGCGGCGGTCGGCCGAGTCCGCTCCGTGGTAACCGTTGTTAGGCGGAGCGCTTCGCGCTGCCTTGGTCGGGCGTGCATTGATACCGTGGTTGGCTGCAGCGCTTCGCGCTGCCTTGGTCGGGCGTGCTTTGTGCCGCAGCGCTTCGCGCTGCCTTGGTCGGGCGGGCCTTGGTACCGCGGTTGGCTGCAGCGCTTCGCGTCACCGTGGTCGGGCGGGCCTCGGTGCCGCGGTTGGACGCAGGGCTTCGGTGTTGCGGTCGTTGGGCGGGCTCGGTGCGGCGGCGCTTCGGGGGGCGGCGGGCCTGTGTTTGTGAGGTTGGATGCGGGGGGAGTGGTCGGGCGGGTGCCGGGGCGACCGAACCGGCCACCGGGAGGGCGGTATGTCCTTGAAAATGCTGCAAGGTCGGGCGCTTATCGCGGGCCATGCGCTATGGTTTCGGGGTGAAGTTTGTCGTCAGACTGGGAATCGCCACGGTTCTTTTGGCGAGTCTTCCGTCCTGCAAGGTGGGGCGGGCGGCCGATACGAAGGAGCGGGTGAAGCAGTTCGAGGCCAAGTTGTCGGAGGAGCTGGGCATGGCGGTGAAGCTGCAGTGCCCGACGATGGTCGACAACAGCTACCACTACTGCACCGCCGTGGTGCCGGAGCAGGATGACCTGGCGTTTCCCGTGCGGGTCACGTCTCGCGGGGACGAGCTCGACTACACGACCAAGCGCTGGGTCACGGGCGCGCGCATGGAGGAGCTGGGCCGGCACGCGCTGAAAGAGAAGCTCGACATCGAGATCGACTCACTGTCGTGCCCGAGAATCTCTCACATGCCCGAGGGGGCGACGGTCCGCTGCGACGCGGTTGCCGAAGGCGTGACCATTCCGATCGAAGTCGCCATGGTGCTCAAGGTGCGCAAGCTGGAGTTCACGCCGGTCGGCGGCGTGGTGTCGGGCGATCAGGCGGCTCGGGTCGCCCACGAAACCCTGCACGAGCAGGGCGTTCACGCGGAGGTCAGCTGTGACCTCTCGGTCATCGCGAGCGTCCCCGGCAGGCGGTTTGAGTGCGAGGCGCTCATTGCCGGCAAACCGGTTAGCACCGTCCACTTTTTGATCACCGACGCCGACGGCAGCTTCGAGGTCGGCACCGAGCCGCCGACGCAGGTCGCCGACGCCAGCGACGCGCCGGCACAATGAGCCCGCGAAGCTCTTTTCACGATAGGGAAACGCGACACATGAAATGGACAACGGTGATGGCAGGCCTCGCAACGCTCGGCCTGTCCGCGGCTGGCTGCGCCAAGCAAGAGACTCCCGACGGCACGGCGATGCTCGCTCTCGAAGGCCTGCCCGGCCTGGAGGCTCGCGTTCCCGCGGGAACCCAGGCGAGCAAGAACGCCATGGGAATCGGCGTCATGCTCCAGGGGCCCGACGTGTCCGTGACCATCGGGCCCGACCTCGACGGCGACGCCGCCAACCTCGACCAGGCGAAGAAGAACGCCCAGGCCTATTCGCCGACCGACCTCGAGGGCGAAACGCTGTCCGACGGCTATGTCTTGACCTACACGAGCGAAGCCGACGGGCGGGTGAACTACTGGCTCGTCGGTCGCCGGCGCTTCGTTGACACCGCGTACACGTGCGGCGTGAGCTCGCCCAAAAAGGCCCATCAGCAGACCGCCATCGCGATCTGCAAGAGCCTCACGAAAAAGTAGCGTCTACCAGCGCTCGAAGATCGCGGGCGTGCCGTTGAGCGGAAAGACGATGACCCGCACCGGATTGCTGCGCGCGGCATCGCGCTCGGCCAGATACAGCGTCTGGGCGTCGCAGGTGCCGTTGGGAAAGCACTCCAGGGCGTAGTCGGTGCCGATGGCCGGAGGGTTGGTTTCTCCGCTGCCGGCGTCGGCGTCGAAATTGACCCCCACGAGCTCGACGTTCGGGCCCAAGGACTGAACCGCCAGCGGCGGGTCTTCCCAGGTGAATCCCGAGGAAGTCTCGTCAGCGTCTTCGACCTTGCGCTGGACGACGAGCGTCTGGACCTCGCCGTCGGTCGTGACGATGAGGCGAGTGCGCGCGGCCGAGCTGGCAGCGGCGACGTTGGCTCGCACGGGTCCGTCGGCCACGGCGCGGCGCGACGCGGTTCGAATCAGGTTGGAAAGTCGCTTGGCCCGGTCGGACACGCCGGGGTCCGGGCTCAGGGCGACGGTGGCGGAGCTAACCAGAACTCCGACGATGACGATGACGACCATGAGCTCGATGAGAGTGAGCCCGGCTTGCCCTCGCCAGTCGTATGCGCGCTTCACAGTCCCACCCCCAGGTTTCGCGTGTCGACGATGGCCGACGTCCAGCGCAAAAGGAAATCCCCGCGGTAGCGGACGGGCCGGCTGTCCTCGGGTTGGTCGAGCTGCGGATCGCTGTGGTTTCCGAACTCGTTGTTGTTGGCGGTGCCGGTGGCCGGCGTTGGTGCCGGCGGCGCGGTGGTCGCCGGACCGCTGACTTCGCCGCTGGTCTTGACCGTGATGCTCACGCTGAGCTGGGTCAGAGCGGGCGCCGGCAGGGCCGCGCCGTTGTTGCAGAGCACGTCGGGAAAGACCCCGTTGATGGCCGGGTCGTTGTCGGTCTGGTTGTTGCCGGAATACCAGTCGCGCTGGGAGTCGCCGTCGCCGTCGAGATCGAGGGTGGCATCGCCGATGGTGTCGCAAGGCTCCCAGTAGCGGCTGGCAATCTGCAGGTCGGCAAAGCCGATGTCCAGGCTGGTCCAGTCGGTAGCCTGCGGGTTCGGCGACAGCTCACCGGTGTCGTTGACCTGAAGGATGCCCCAGCTCTGGCGCGTCGCCCGGTCCGTGCCTTCGCCGGGATCGATTCGGAAGCTGCGCGCCGACCATCCTTCGATCGACCAGTTGGGAGTGTTGTCGGCGAACGTCGCCGCGTTGAGCGTCGAGTCGACGCTGAGGAAGTCGAGGTCGCTGCAGTTCGCCTCCAGGTCGGCCTCGTCGGCCGCGCCATCGTTGGAGTTCCAGTCGCTGGTCTCGGCGAACTCGAGCGAGAGCCCGCCGTTGAGCACGCCGGTCACCTGGGCCACGCACACGCGAAACTGGGCTTCGGCCTCGCCGTCGGCGTCGATGTCGGCGATGTTCTGCTGCACGATGGCGACGATGTCGTCGACGGCGAACTGGCTGGCTTCGTTGAGTTCGAAGGTGTTGGTCGCCGAATCGTAGCCCGCGACCGTGTTTCGCTGGTTCGGGTTGGTCTCGTACACTCGAAGGCCATCGGCCTCGGCGCCGTTGGCTCCGCCGTCGACGTTGTCGATGACCTGCACCGGGCTGTACGGACGCGGCCCGGCGTTCACGATTCCGTACGGGCTGTCGTGGGCCGTCTGAAACGAGGTGACGTGAAACCCGGCGGTCCGGATCGACTGCGTGAGCAGGTCTCGCGCGGCGCGAGCCTTTTGCTGCAGGTCCGAAACCGTGGCCTGGCGGCGGTAGCCGCCCGAGATGCTCACGTGCACGGCGAACACGAAGCCGACCAGCAGCGACGCGACGAGCAGCGAGATCATGAGCTCGATGAGCGTTATGCCGCGCTCGGATCTCCGAGGATCGATCGTCGTGCTCACAGGCCGTCTGTCCGGTTGCGCACCGTTTCGTACGCGATCATGTGCTCTGGCTCGGCGACGTCGCAATCGACCGCCCGACGGTCGTCTCGCCAGCGGACCTCGACACGAAAACGAATCAGGTCGTTGTCGATCGCCAGCGCCTCGGCGTCGAGGCAGCGCGTGTACGTGACGCCCCGCGTGTTGTCGGGCAGCGGCGGCAAAAACGCCAACGGGTTGTTCTCGATGGGGTAGCCGGCCGTTCCCGCACGGGTGGCGATCTCCTCGACCGACAGCCCGCGGAGCTCTTCCATGGTTCGCTGGCCAATGATCGAGGCCTGGCTGGTCCGGTCCGAGTCGACGTTGGCGCGCGAATTCGAGCGGTACAGGCCCATCAGGCCCACCAGGCCGATGAGTGTGATGAGCATGCCGATGAGGAGCTCCACCAGCGTGAAGCCCCCCTCGGTTCTCGATGCTCGAACGTCAACTCCGCGCACAAATCCTTCGTCGCGCACGTCCCCCCCTGTTTCTGCCGATTCGTCTGGGCTCGCTAGAGCACCTGCCGGTAGCCGACGACGGTGAATCGGCTCGACTGACCGCCGCCGCCGCCGCCGCCCTCGTCCGACTCACCGGTACCGCCGTTGGCGCCGGAGATGCCGTTGGCCGAGTCTTCCCCGGCCGTTGCGGCGCGCGGAGTGCCGACCCGAATGGCGTTGCCAGACACAGACGAAGTGTAGATCGCACCGGCGTGACCGAACAAGGAAGAGACAACGGCGCTGCCAATCGCGATGGAGAACGACGACAGGAAGTCGGTAGTCTCCGGATCTCCGTTGACGTCAAACGCGGTCAGGACCGTCGAACCGACATCGCACGCACCTGTGCCCACCTCGGGGTCCGTTGTGCGAGTCGTAACGACCTGCTCGGTGGTCACGACCACGCCACCGTAGAACTTTTCGCAGCGCCCGTCGGTGCACGTTCCCAGCTCCTTGCTTCGGACGGCGCCGGTGTCGGCGTACACGGCAAAGAAGCCGTTTTGCCGGGTCGGGTCGTAGCTCTCGAGTCCGCCGGTACCGAAGTACAGGACCACGCGGTCCGTGCTGTCGATTCGCGCGCCCAAGGTGCCGACGATGGGGCGTCGGGCGTTGAGAGCGTCGGTGGTGTCCTTGGTCGAGAACAGGGCGTAGACCTGGTTGCCGTCGCCGTCGGTCCACGCGTCGCCGTTGCCCTTGGCGTGAACCGGGATGCTCCCGTAGTTGGCGCTGTTGTTCCAGCCGTTGCCGACATCGACGCCGGGGTCGAGCTTGTAGACGTAGCCGCAGTTGTCGGCGAACACGACCCGGTCGATGTAGCCGTCGAGGGTCGGGCCGTTGAACTCGAGGGTGTCATCGGTTTCGAAGGCCACCACGTTGCTGGTCACCGGGCAGCGAGCGTTGAACTGCCAGACGCGGCTGCCGGTCTCGACGTCAACCGCCCAGACCCGGCGGCCTTTGCCGCCCGACACGGGGTCGATGCCCGTGGCCATGATGGCCAAAAAGCGGGTCTGGTTGCCGATCTTGACGCGAATGATGGCCGGCTTGGAGTGACCGAGGCCGGCTCCGTTGTTGCCGGGCTGAATGGACCAAAGGGGCTTGGGCGGCGACGAAACGTTGCCGTCCTCGTCCACGGTGTCGGTGACGTCCATGGCGAACACGGTGCGTCCGCCGTTGCCCGACGAGACGATCATGACCGAGCGGAACGAACCGTCCGAGAACATGACGTCGGCCAGGGTGGGCGAACCGTCGGGGTACGACGACACCTGCAGCTCCCCGTTCGCGACCGTGGTGGTGTAATCGGTGAGCATGCCGCTCGCCGTGCCGGGCGGGACGACCGCCCAGGCCTCTTCGCCGTTGCGGGCGTCGCCGTTGATGTCTTCGGGGTTGTTGTAGACGGCGTGAATCATGCCGTCTTTCGACCCGTATAGCACCAGGACCGGACGGTTCGCGTGGGCGGTTTGAAACTGGTCGGACGCGGTGAGCTCGGAGCCCTTCAGGTAGTTGTAGAAGAACGGCTTGCCGGGCGGCGCCAGGACGGCGGCGGTCGAGGTCTCGACGGCGCCGTGGCGCGACTTGTCGATGCCCACGTTGCCGACACCGAAGCGCTTGCTGCGCACCCAGTCGATGAGAGCCCGAGTTTGGTCGGCGTCGGCGGTCAGCAGCGTCTCCTGCAGGTCGGCGTTGTCGGCCTCGGACGTCTTGAAGGCAATGAGCGTCTTGCCGTTGGTGGTCGTGGTGTAGACGTTGCGCGCCGAGTCGGCCATGGCGTCGAGCTTCTCGGCCGCGTCCCAGTAAACGCCGTCCAGAGCCGCATCGGTGGCGAACATGTGGCCGCGTTCACCGGGCTGGCGGAACCCGCCGGTGTAGGCGACGCCGTCGCTTACGACCACGCCGGCGCGGTACTGAATCGACGCCTTCGAGTAGTCGAACTTGACCTGCATGCCCGTGAGCTCGGGCGTGGTGGTGTTGAACTGGTTGGCACACATGGTGGCCTTCCACTGAACCTCGCGACCGATGGGCCGGTCGAACTGGGCACAAACGTCGCCCGAGCCGTCGCCGCAATCCGTGGCCTCGACCCAGTTCTGCGGAATCTGGTTCGAAAGGTAAAAGGTAATGGAGCCGCCGTTGAGCGTGTACGTCGGCTTCAGGCGCGCCGCGGTGACAACCATCTCGGTGTCGTCCAGTCCCATCGTCGCCAGATCCAGAGTGCCGGAGGCCGCGTCGCCACAATCGACGTACTCGGACACCACGCGGTTGGCCAGGATGTAGAAGTTGGCCGAGTGGTTACCGTCGGCGATGAACACGTCGGGCGTCGAGTCGGGGTCGTTGTCGTAGTCAAAGGTGAAGCCGACGTCGTAGTCGTAGATCTTCGACCCGGACCCGCTCACCACCTCCTGGTTGTTTCGGGTCAGCGTCTGATCGACGCCCCCCGAGAACGGCGTGTCGGTGCCGTCGTTTTGGTAGTAGAAGGCGTAGCCGCCCATGCCGCCGGACACGCTGCTGTTGTTGTAACTCCAGTTGTCGGTCGCCGCGATCAGGTCCATCTTGCCGTCGAGCGAAAAGTCAGCGGCCATGGTTGCCGTGGAGGCGCCGATGAAGTCGAGCGACTGCACGTCGGCCGCGTCGTAGGAAATGTCGCCGCCGGTGATGCCCGGAAACAGGCGCAGGCGCTTGGAGGCGGTGCTCGAAGCGTTGGGGCTGGAGACCACGAGGTCGCGAATGCCGTCCCCGGTAAAGTCCTCGTACGAGGCGACCGTCGATTTGCCACCGAGCTTGAAGCCGCCGAACTCCTTGCCGAGGGTGAAGGTCGGCGTGTTTGCGCAGGGCAGCGGCTCGGGCGCGTCCGGCACGTCGGGCGGCAGCGGGTTCACCAGGTTGCACTGGTTGTAGAAGATGCGGACCCAGTGGTTGCCGTTCGAGTCGTTACTCGAGCCGACCATCACGTCGAGCTTGCGGTCGCCGTTGAAGTCGCCGACCACGGCCTGGGTACTCCACCGGAGGATGCCCATGTCGGCCGGGTTCGACAGCGCCGAAACGCGCGAATGGAACGTGGGATTGCCCGACGAGTCGAGGGCACCCTTGTTGAGAAAGAGGCTGACGTTGTTGACGTAGTTGTTGCTGCCGCTGCCGGCCCACATCACGTCATCCCAGCCGTCGCCGTTGAAATCGCCCGCCGCGGCGTTGAAGCGGTTGCCGTACGGGATGCTCAGGGTGACGTCGCGGTTGAACTTCGGGTCGAGAATGTCGTCCGGGTCATCCCAGTCGACCGGAAGGTTTTCGTACGACCGGTTGATGTAGATGTCGACCGTGGAGTTGAACTCGCGCGAGCCGGCGAAGTCCATCCAGCCGTCGTTGTTGAAGTCGCCGGGCGAGCCGTACACCGCGTTGCCGGAGATGGCGACGTTGGCCGAGCGAAAGCTGCCGCCGCGCCTTTGCAGCCGCAGCTTGCCGACGCCGGTGCTCGCGTCGAAGACGACGCCGTCTTTGCCGCCGACGCCGGCGGTGAACGACGGGCTCGTGGCCTCGTCGAGGGCGGCGCCGTTAAACGCGTTCTGCGGCGATGTCTCGGGACAAACGAGATCGGACCCCGTGTTGGCGGGGACAGTTCCGACGTCGTAGGTGAGGCCGGTTGCGACCACCAGACCGGCGGTCAAAACTCGGCGGGCGTTGCGAGATGACGAAAGCTTCATTGTTTACAACCTCTAGAGATTCGACATGTCGAGGGTTTGAACGGCGGTCCCGTCGATCGTCGTGATGCACTGGTCGTAGCCGGTGCCTTTGGAGTTTTCGCCTTCCTGGCTGTACTGCTCGCACGCAACGCCGCCGGTACCGCCCGTGGCTGCGTTCTGAGCAACTTCGACCTCGATGATCACCGAGGTGTTACCGGGGCCGTGGCCGACCGAACGCACGATGAGGCGCCCGTCGGTATCGGTATCGAGGTCCGGGTCGATGTCGAAGCCGGAGTCGTCGCCGTTGTTGCGAAGCGTGACCTCGTACCAGGCCTTAACGTCCTCGGAGAAAACGTTGTCCTGGTCGTCGGGCTTGGCACCGGTGCCGTGGATCGTTAATTCGCGTTCGTCGGCGGCTCGGTTTTCGTGATTGGCACGCAGCAACGTGGTCGTTGCCGTGCCGTCGCGGATCTGCTGCATCACCGCGGCGACGCCGGCTTCGGCGGCGTACAGCGACACGGCGCGAAACCGCTCGTGACCGGCGCTGCGCACGCCGTCGCGCGTGGCGACCATCGATAGGCCGCCGAGCGCGAGAAGCGACACCAGCACGACCATCGAGACAACGAGGACGGCGCCGCGCTCGTCGTTTCCACGCGTCACGGGCACCGTACGCACTTCCAATCCCCTGTCCATTTGATATTCAAGATTACGTGTTGAGTTGCCGGTATTCTAGGGAAAATCGGGCACTCGACCCGAAAACCCTCTTACTTGTAGGGGGTTGCGACACACCCCGTGCCACCCGACCACAGGGCTGCGGCTGGCGGAGTCGGGCGGAACTATCGATTCCTGCGCGGTTTTCGCGGCGCACCCATGTGGTCCTCTGTGGGGCCTCGGCCGCCGCGGCGGCTTTTGGCTTTTCGGGGACTTCGCCGTCCAAACCGGAGCGCGGCGGTCATGGCGAGCAGCGCGAGCAGCGCGAGCGGCGGAAACGGGGGGCGTGCGTCGGCACCGCAAGGCCGGCTTGATTCGCGGTGGTGCCCTTTCTTTCCCTGAACCCAGGTACAGGCCCTAGCGTCGCTCCGGAGGACGGCACGACATGAACACGACCGAGTTGGCAATGCTTCTGCTCGGCGCCTGCTTGCCTGGCGCGGTTGGCTTGATGTGGCGCGGAATCGTGCACGCTCGGCAGAGTGCCGTCTTCTGGGGGCACCGCCTCCGCCACGGCCGCCATGCCCATACGGCATGGCGAACCCGCGTCTATGACTTCGCCCACTACCGAAGCGGGCTCTCCCGAGACGTCGCCTTCCGGTACAGCACCCGGTGCGAGTGGACAACCGCGGCGCGCGCGGGCTTTCACTTGGCGGCCGCGGCTCTGCTGCTCGCGTTCCCCTTTTGGATCGCACTCCAGGCAGCGGCGTAGCTACACGCCGAGGTTGCCTGGCCGCCGGCCTGGCGAGCGTTACGCGTGCGAAACCCTGGCGACTCGGTCGGCGGGTGGGGAGCTCTGGACAAAAAAAGAAAGCGCGCCGGCTCGGCGGTGGCCGGCCGAGGACCTGCTCCTCGGCGGACCATCGCGCGGACCGACGCGCTGATGGGCGGTGGGCGCGGCTCGAAAGCCTTGCCCCTTGGTCGCGGACTGTCGCCGCTGCCTAGTCGTGAACGATGGTGAACTCGACCCGGCGGTTCTTGGCGCGGCCGGAGGCCTTCTTGTTGTCGGCGACCGGGCGGTCGGGGCCGTAGCCCTGGACCGTCAGGCGGCTTTCATCGACGCCGTGCGAGATCAGGTACTCGCGCACCGCGCTGGCCCGGGCGAGCGACAGCTGGCGGTTTTTCTCGGCGCTGCCGGTGTTGTCGGTGTGACCCTCGATGACCATGCGCACCGAGTCGTACTTGGCGAGCACGGCGGACGCCTTGTCGAGCAGCTTGAACGACCGGGCCGCAATGGTGGCGGAGCCGCGCTTAAAGACGATGCCCTTGATGGTTCCCGAGAAGCGGGCGACCTGCTTGGGCAGCTCGTCGGGGCAGCCGTCGTCGTCCTGGTAGCCGTTTTTGGTCTCGGCCTTGTCGGCGCACTTATCTTCGCGGTCGTCGATGCCGTCGCCGTCCTCGTCGCTGTCGGGGCAGCCGTCGTTGTCGCGAAAGCCGTTCACGGTTTCGACGCCGTCGGCGCACTGGTCGAGGGTGTCGGGCACGCCGTCACCGTCGTTGTCCAGGTCGGGGCAGCCGTCCTCGTCTTCGAACTGGTCGAAGTCTTCGCCCTGGTTGGGGCACTGGTCGGCTTTGCCGATCATGTTGTCGCCGTCGGTATCGAAGTCGGGGCAGCCGTCGGTGTCGTCGACCTGGTTGACGGTTTCCGGGTGTAGAGGGCACCGGTCCTTGCCGTTGGGAATGGAGTCTTTGTCGAAGTCGCCTTTCGGGTCCATGCGCGGCGGGCCGGCGATGGCGAGGGACGCGGTGCTAAGACCAATTCCAACGACGAGAGCGTATGCTGAGAGTTTCACGAACGAAGTCCTTTGCTAGGGGGAGCCCGAGCGCAGCGGAGGCGCCGGCTGCTTGCTAAGCGGACCACCGCGTCGGGGTCCGCAACCATGACGACTCTTCTATCTCAACGGTCACGAGGGCATCGCATTTCGGCGAAAAAAAGAGCGAGGCGGTCCGAAGACCACCTCGCCCACTCCCCCGGAGCGAATAATCGTTAGGCGACTTGGTGCAGGTGCACGTCGCGCTGCGGGAACGGAATCGAAATGCCGTTCGCGTCGAGAGCCTTTTTGACTCCCTCGGTCACTTCGAACATCACGTCCCAGTAGTCCGCGGTGTTGCACCAGGGGCGCACCACAAAGTTGACGCTGCTGTCTCCCAATTCGGATACGGCCACCTGCGGCGCCGGTTCAGCAAGGACCTTGTTGTTGTCCTGGAGCACTTTCATCATGACGTCACGCGCCTTGTCGATGTCATCGCCGTAACCAATGCCCATGACCAGGTCGACGCGGCGATGGGGCAGCGCCGTCACGTTGACGATGGAGTCATCGGTGACCTTGCCGTTGGGCACGATGATCTTCTGGTTATCGAGGGTGTGAATGACGGTGTTGAAGATCTTGATGGCTTCGACGACGCCCTCGTGTCCCGCCACTTTGACGTAGTCGCCGACGTTGTACGGGCGAAAGCCGATAATGAGCACGCCGGAGGCGAAGTTGCCGAGGGAGCCCTGCAGAGCGAGGCCGACGGCGAGGCCGGCGGCACCGAGCACGGCGACGGCGGCGGTGGTTTGCACGCCGAGCTGCTCGAGGGTCGCGATGATGATGACCATCAGCAGCAGGGCGTAGGTGAGGTCGCACAGGAACTTGCGCAGCGAGTCGTCGACTTTGGCCCGCTCGAGCAGCTTGCGCACGATGCGCACGATCAGCCGGGCGATGAGGCGCCCGAAGAAGAAAACCAGAATGGCCGTGATGAGCTGAATGCCGAACGGCACGGCGTGGGTGTTGAACAGCTCGATGATCTGCTCGGCGGAAAAGAAGTCCATGGGGTGTCCTCGGTGCGAGATTGAGAGGTGGGTGCGGTCTACAAGAGGTTGACGATGATGGAGAGGGACGTGATCGTGTCGACGGCGTCGGCCTGCAGCGGGTCCGTGCCCGCGGCCAGCGGCAGGTCGAAGTTGATGGGCGCGGGCGCCGCGTCGTAGCGGAACTCGAATGCCGCCTGAAAGCTGATGTTCTTGTAGAGCTTGGTCTTAAGGGCCGCGCGGCCGTTGAGCTTGGTGTCCTCGAACGCGCCGGCTTCCTGCACGCTGGTGTTCACGGAGTTGAGGTTGAACAGCGCTTCGAGGGACGCCTCGAGACCCGTGTCGTCGGTCAGTTTCGACGTGTAGCCGGTAAAGGCGCGAGCCGAGTGAATCGAGTTTCCGTCCTCGTTGATGAGCTGTTCGCGCGTGAAGTCGTAGCCGGCCTCGGCTACCAGTTCATGCCGGTCGTTCTTGAGAAGCTGGCGGCTGTATCCGATTTGCGCGCCGATGAGCAGCTCCTTTCCCGCGGGCTCGTTGGCGCCGATTCCCGCCTGAATGTAGGCGGAGTTCTTTTCTCCACCAAAAAAACGGTCGTAGCGGCCGTCGAACTGCCACAGCTGGGTGGTCGTTTGCTCGACGTCGTTGATCTCGTCGTCGCTCAGGGCGCCGTCGCCGTTGGCGTCAGCCGCCACGAGCAGCGTCGAGCGCGCGTAGGCGCCGGCGGCCTTCAGAGCGATCTTGTTGTTGCCGTCCTTGCGCGACGCGTTGGCGCCACCCGAGCCCGTGAAGGTTTCGGAGTTGCCGCTCGTGACGATGACGCCGGCCTGGGCCGAGGCCTTGTACTCGACCCCTTTGACGTCCTCTTGCTTGCCGTATTCGTAGTCGGGCTGGGCCTGAGCCGTGCCCGCCAGGGACAGGCCGATGCCGGCAGCCAAAACGTAAGTCATGCCTTTCATCGGCCGTAAGGACGACCGTTGGCGCGGGCTGGTCACACCCGGGCGGCGATTCTCCTACCCGTCGCGCTGGCGGCGAAAGCCGAGTATTTTCATCGGTCTCGGGCGCTGGCTTCAGTCGCGCGGCAAGACGCTCAGTCGATAGCCGAATCCGTGGCGCGATTCGATTAAGTCGCCGATGCCCCCGGCCTCGAGCGACTTTCGCAGGCGTCGCACCAGCTGCTTGAGGTGGTTGTCGGCGGGGTGCGCCGTGTCCCACGAAAGCGACGCCAGTAGCTCGCTGGTGCGCACGTAGCCTCGCACCGGAGCCGGGGCGTCACCGTCGCTCTTCATGCGTTCGGCGAGAAGCTCGAAAAGTTCGAACTGGCTGGTTGCCAGCTGCACCTGCTGGCCGTCGACTTCGACGAGGCCGCCGCCACCGCCGCTCGGCGACCACGCGCGGACGCTGCGCACCTCCAGGCCGGCAACGTCGTCGGCGCTGGCGTCATCGCCGTCTTCGCCGGTCGCCGCCTGTCGGTCTTCCGGGCGGAACGTGCGACCGGCGGCCTGGGGCGCGTCGAGGGCGGCCTCGGGGGCGCGTGAACAAAAGAAGAACGCCGCCGAGCCAAACTTGACCAGATCGCCGTCGGCGAGGATGCGCGGTGCACTCACGGGGTCGTCGTTGACGAAGGTGCCGTTCGAGCTGCCCAGGTCGCGAACCTCCCAGCCGTCGCCAATGGGTTCGAGTCGGGCGTGGTGGCGCGATACCGACGCCTCGAACACCGACAGGCCCGGGCCGTCGAGCTGTCGGCCGACCAGCACCGAGTCCCGCAGGTGCAGGGCGCGGCCAAACGGATCGATCAGAGCCGGGCCGTCGCTGCCGTCGCCGCCGCGGCCGATCATCGTGACTTGCTCGAGGCAAAGCGGCGGCGAGCTTTCCAGCATCTGCGCGCACTCGACGCAGAGTCGCCCGCCCTGGGCTTGCTTTGGGCAACGCAGACACCGCATGGACGGGCGAGTGTAGCGCTGCCGACCCCGGGTCTCCAAACGGGCGCTGCCCCGCCGCAACGGGCTCTACAGCGAAGAGCCGCCGAGGCGGAACTGAACGCCGACGAGCACCTCCAGGGAATTGGCGATGCCGTCGATTTCGCCCGCGGACAGCAGGTGGCGGCCCTCCACGCGCACGCGCAGGCGGTCGTTGGCGTGAATGGCGACGCCGGCGCCCCAGTGGTACTCCCAGTCGACGTCGCTCTCGGCGCTGCCGTCGGTGCCGACGAGCACGTTGCCGCCGGCGCCGGCGAGCAAAAAGAGGCTCGCCCGAGAGCCCGCGGACGTGGAGACGCCGGCATGCCCGCGCCCGGCAAGCAGGGTGGCCGACCCCTCGGACGCGTCGTTGTACGCAAGCTGCGCCGCCATGGCCTCGGCCTCGATCCAAAACGGACCGTAGGCGACGCTGCCGCGCAGGCCGCCGCCGCCGCCCACGAAGACGTGCACGTCGCGGTCGTCGGTGTTGCCGAGGTTGTGCCGCTGCGGCCAGAGCGACCCCACGGCGAAGACCCCGCCCCAGGCCGTCCAGTCTCTCTTATTGGCGGCCGGGTCCGGGGTGGGGGCTGCCGGTGCGGCGGCCGCCGCCGGTGCGACCGGCGCGATGGCCACGGCAACGCGGGCGAGCGCGGTTGTCGGGTCGTCCTTTCGAAAGAGCTCGAGCTCTGTCGTTTCGGGGGCATTGGGGGCCGGCTGGACCTCGACGCGCATGCCGTTGGCGGTTCGCTCGACGACGTGCACGGAGACCGTCGGCGTGGTCGAGCGGAGGTCGAGGTCCTCGAGCGGATCGGCATCGCCCTGGACCGCAACGTCGACGGCGGTGGCGATGCCCCGGGCCAGGGGCGCCGCGCCGCCGGCGTCGGCGGCGAGGGCGAGCGACGGCGGGACAGGTGGTGCAGCGACCGGGATCTCGAGGGTCGCTACCTGGCCCGCGTTGGTAGTGCATCGAACGGTCACCCGGGCCGGGCCGACGAGCTCGAGGGCGTTGCCGCTGGCGGGCCCGTCGCCAAGGGCGCAGGTCGCGCCGTCGGGGACCGGCACCAGGGTGCCCGACGGCACCAGGGCGAGCTCGGCGGGCCGAGACCGGTCGGGGCCGGCGTCCGCTTCGTCCACGTTGGTCGTGGCGTCGGCCGGTGCGGGCGGGCCGACCGGCCCGGGGCCGGGCAGCTCGAGGGCGATGGCGTCGATGCGCGCGGCCTCGGACGGGGCGCTTTCAAACTTGTCGCCGTCAATGGCCGCGACCCGAGCGAAATACCGGCCGGCAGGCAGGCGATGGGCTTCGAATCGGGTCACGGTGGCCGGCACTTCGACGCTCGCCACCACGTCGCCCATGGCCTCGTCGCGGGCAATCTCGACCTGGTACGTGGCGGCGTTGGCTACCGCCGCCCACTCTCCGCGAATGGTCACGCCCGTTGTGCTGGCGCCCAGCCCGGCCAATTCTCGCTGTTGCCACGTGGGGGTCGCCGGCAGCTGGCGCGGGGGCGTCGGCGCCTTGCCGACCTCGACCTTGCTGCCGAAGCCTTCCTTCACGGCGACGCGGCCGCGCCGTACCGGGCGTTTTTTTCGCTTGCCGCGCACGGCGACCGGCGCGCCGCGGTGGTTGGCAATGCGGCTGGTGCCCTGCGGGCCGACGGTGACCAGGGCCGAGCCGCTGCGCAGGCGCGCCTCGGAGGACGGCGTATCGACCACGAGACGGCGCCCGGATAGCTCGCCCAGCCGCGTGCGCAGGGCGCCGCGCTCGAGTTCGGCGCGGGTTGTTGCGCGCCGCGCCGACCGCTGGGAGGGCCCGTAGATGATCACGACGGTGTTTTCGCGCATGTTGAGCCGGGACGTGTCGCGAAACGTCAGCTCCGCGGTCGAGCGTGTGCGCGAGTTGACGCGCCAGGCGCGATACAGGCCCATGCCCTCTTCGGCCGGATCCCAATCGGGCTTGACCGGCTCGCGCACCCGCACGACGCCGCGCTTGGAGGTGAGCACGGCGTCGCTGTCGGGGACCGAGTTTGGCAGCTGGATGATGGTGCCCGGCTGCAGCCGCCGCGGCGTCTTGCACTCGGGAATCGCCCGGTAGTTCTGTGGCCCTCCCAGCTCGCGGCGCGCGATCTCGATGCACGTATCGCCCGGCTTGACGACGTATTCGCGGCCGCCGGTTGGCGATGGCTTGTCCGACTGCGCCAGGGCCGCGTCGGCAGCGAAAAGAATGACGAGTGCGGTCAGGGGAAGTGCGAAGGAGCGAATCATGGTGAATCGGGGAGGGAGTTGAGGTGAACCGAGAGCCGGCCGGGGACCTAGGGCCGGACTTCGTGCAGCTCCACCGGCTCGAGCCGGCCCGCCAGTTGCTGGGCGCCCAGGGGTTCGTAGTGAAAGCCGGGACCGGCCGCGCGCCGGGTCTGTTCGGTGGCGAGGATTTGCTGGGGCCGCGCGATGGACTCGAGGCGCGCGGCGACGTTAACGGTGTCGCCGACGGCCGTGTACTCCATGCGCGATTTCGATCCGAAGTTGCCCACGATGGCCTCACCGGTATGGACGCCGATAGCCAGGTGGATCGTCACTCCGTAATCGCGAATCCAGCGCTCGTTGGCAATATCGAGCCAGCGCAGCATGTCTTCGGCGGCGCTCAACGCGCGGCGGGCGTGGTCTGTTTGCGGCGTCGGCGCGCCCCAAAAGGCCATGACGCAGTCGCCGATGAACTTGTCGACCGTGCCGCCGTGGCGGAACACGACTTCGGTGAGCACGGTAAACAACTGGTTGAGGATGGCCACCACGTCTTCGGCGTTCTGGCTTTCCGCCAGGGGAGTAAAGGCGGCCACGTCGGCAAAGATGACCGTAATGTTCTTTCGCTCGCCGCCGAGAGCCAGGGCTTCGTCCCGGTCGACGATGCGGTCGACCAGCTGGCCGGGCAGGTAGCGGCTCAGATCGGCGCGAATCTCCGCCTCGGTGCGCAGTTTGTCCTCGCTGTCGCCGAGCTCCTGGGCGGCGCGGTTCATGGCCTGGCCCAGCACGGCGAGCTCGTCGCCCGTGTGCACGTCGACTCGCGCGTCGAACTGGCGCGCGGCGAGGGCGTTGGACTGGGAAACCAGCGCGTCGATGGGGGCGGTCAGGCGACGCGACAGCCAGGTCGCGGCCAGGGCGGCGCCGATGATGGCCAGGGCGATGACGCCCAGGACGATGGCGCGCGCGCGTTCGAGCGACGCGTAGGCGACGTCTCGGGGCGTTTCGGCGACCACTGCCCACGGCACCCGGTCGAGGCTGCGAACGGCGGCGACGACGGTACCGGCCGGGCCGTCGAACTCGCCGAACAGCTCGATGCCGGCGCCCAGCGACGCCCCGCTCACGCCCACCAGCGCCGGGTGGCCCTTCATCGAGGACAGCGCCTGGCTTTGCTGGGCGTCCGAGTGGGCCACCGCGCGCAGGGCGTCGTCGACCGCGAACACGGCGCTGTCGGTGTTGCCAAATCGCGCGACCGCGATGCCCTCGACCCGCTCTTGCACCAGGGCCAACGACGCGTGCGCGGCGGCAAACCAGGTGACGTCGGCCCCCCGCACCGGAACGACCAGCAGAACGCGGGGGCCCTTCGGTCCCACGTCGGGAGAGGCAATGGCAGGTGAGCGGGCCAGGGCTGCCTGGCGCACGTCGTCGCCGAGCGTGTCGGGCAGCCGGTCGTTGGTGTCGACCTCGCGAATTGTGTCGATAGCGCGGCCCTCTTGATCGTAGATGCCGACCGCCTCGACGCCCTCGGCGCTACTGACCGCGGCCAGCGCGACGGGCACGCGCAGCTCGTCGGCAAGCTGCGGGTCGGTCAGGGCGCGCGCAACTGACTCGGCGGTGGCCTCGACGTCGTCGAAGCTGCGGTCGATGGCGGCCGTGATGTCGTCGACCACCGCGGCCAGGATTTCCTGGTTGCGCAGGCGCAACTCGTCGCCGTTGACGTCGAGCAGCGCCAGGCCGACGGCGGCCAGAGGAATGGCGGATACCGCAATGGCGAGGGCAACCAGCTTGGACCGCACGCCCCAGCGCGACTTACTCACGGGGCCGCCTTCGTTCGTTGCGCCGGGCGAGGGAGCGCAGTTTGCGGGCCAGCGCGCCCGGATCGAGGGGCCGGGCAACGACGTCGTCGGCGCCGGCGCGAATCAGCGCCACGATGCGGTCCGAGTCGCGAATGTCGGTGTCGGTAACCACCGCGGCGTGGCTTTGCGCTTCCGCGGCGACGGTCGCGGGCTCGGCCCCGGGGGCAAACACGATGCCGCAATCGCCGGGGACCGGCGCTCCGTCGGCCAGTGCGATCAGGCGAATGCCGTTGGTCGCCATGGCGAGCACGAGCTCGCTGTCGAGCTCGCCTCGCACACACACGTCGAGGTTCGGCTCTGCGCCGTCGGCCGGCGACGAGGCGTCGCCGCGCACGGTTTCGGCGGTCGGTTGCGGGCCGGCGGCGGGGCTGTTGGTGTCGAGCAGCTGGGTCGCCGCGCTTGCCGCGCCGGTGGCGCGCACGGCCCGCTGCGAGCGCGGACCGACGTACGCCGGGTCGTCGGCGCGCCGCAGGCGCTCGGCGTCGGTCTCGCCCAAATGCCGCAGGCGCTCGAGCACGCGCTGGGCGCTCGGCCGATGCGCCGCCGACTTGCGCAGCATGTCGGTCACCAGCGCGTCGAGCTCGGCCGACACCGATCGCTCGGGCGATCGCTCGCGCAGGGACGGAGGCTCCTCGTACGCTTGCTTGGTGAGCAGCTGCGCAACCGTGCCGTCGAACGGAGGCACGCCGGCGACCAGCTCGTAGAGAACGCACGCCAGCGAGTACACGTCGGCGGCCGGCCCGACCGGTTTGCCCATGGCTTGCTCCGGCGCCATGTACGCGGGCGTGCCCCCCAAAACGCCCTCGCCGGTCATGCGCCCGAGGTCGGTGGCGTCGGCGCCGGCGATGAAGGCCATGCCGAAGTCGACGACCACAACGTGGAGCGCGTCCTCGGCGGTGGATTCGACGAAGATGTTGTCGGGCTTGAGGTCGCGGTGGACCAGCTGCATGTCGTGGGCGGCCACGAGCACGCTGGCGATCTGGCGCGCCACGTCGAGCACGTCGTCGAGAGGCAGGCGGTTGCCGCCGCCCGCCATGCGAGACAGCGGCGCGCCGTCGAGGAACTCCATGACCAGGTACAGAAGGTCGTCGTGCTCGCCGAAGTCGTTGACCTTGACCGCGTTCGGGTGGTGAAGGGCTGCCGACACGCGCGCCTCGCGCTGAAAGCGCAGCCGGGCGCCACGGCGGGTGGCGAACGCGGGCTGGATGAACTTGACGGCTACCGGCCGGTCCAGGTTGACCTGGTTGGCCCGGTAGACCACGCCCATCGCGCCTTCACCAAGACGCGACTCGACGAGGTACTTGCCCCCGACGAGTTGCCCCACCAGCTCCACCGACGCCGTATACCACGGGCAGCCGTCGCGTTGTGGTGGCGTAAGGTACCGCAAACTATGCAGAACTGACCTCGCCTACCCGGGCGCTACCCGGGCCGACATGGCGCGCTAGCCGCCCCGATCGCCATCTTGGGAGCATGAGCAGAACGAGGGCAGACCAGGAGTCGATTCGGCGCCGCGGCGGCGGCCCGTGCACCGGGAGCCACCGGTCGCACGGCGGCGTTGGGCCAGGCGCCGGAGGCGGGGCGTCGTGACGAGCGCCGCTAGCTGCTTTGCGGTCGCGCCGGCGGCCGCGTCGCCGGCGCCGATGCCGGCGCGGCACCTGGCCGTCGAACGATCGGACGCCGACCTGGTGCGGGCCTACCTGACCACGGGCGACGAGGAGCCGTTCGGCCAGATCGTGCGCCGGTATCAGCCGCGGGTGTTTCGCGTGCTCGTGGGCCTGCTCGGCAACGAGGCTCTGGCCGACGAGATCGCCCAGCGCGTATTCGTCAAGGCGGCGTTTCGCCTGGGTCAGCTGCGCGACCCGGAGGCGCTGTACGGGTGGCTCTTGCGCATCGCGCGAACGTCCGCCCTGGACGAGCTCAAGCGGCCCGAGCGCACGCGCCGATCGGATGTCGACGTGTACGTGTCGGCCGAGCGGGCGACCCTGCCAAACCACGCCGTCAAGAACCTGGTGCGTCGGGTGCTCTCGGAGCTGTCGTTCGGCGACCGCGAGATTCTGCTGCTGGTCGATCTCGAGCGTCGCTCGACCACCGAGACCGCCAGCCACCTGGGTATCTCGGTGTCGGCGGTAAAGATGCGCGCCAAGCGAGCGCGAGAGCGGTTTCGTCGACTCTACGAGGAGCACTCGTGTCTTCCCGGCGACTGCGCACCCGCGCCCTGCTGAGCCTTGCCCTCGACACGCAGCCCCACGAAACTCTCGCGGCGCGGACCCTGCGCCGGGTTCGGGCCGGGGCGCTAGCAGATGCGCGGCAGCTGTTCGCCGGTCATCATGTCGAGGATCCGGCTGCCCCCGACCCGGCTTTCGAGGACGACGCGCCCGGTGGCGCGGTCGCCGTCGACGCGACCGACCATGGCTGCGCCCGGACAGCCCGCGCCGCGCAGCAGGTCGACGGACCGCTCGGCGTCATCGCGGCCGACGATGGCGACGAACCGGCCCTCACAGGCGACGTAGAGCGGGTCGAGACCGAGTAGCTCGCAGGCGTCGGCGACCTCCGGCCGCACGGCGCGAGGGACGGCGGCGCGGGGGCGTTGCTTGCTGTACTACGCGATGGGGCGTTGCGGCCTGGAGGAAGGACTTGATGTTCGGATCGGGGCTGCGCGATGGGGGGCTTTGCGGGGGCAGGAAAGGACGCGATGTCTGGGCGGGGCGGGGCTGCGCGATGGGGGCGTTGCGGGGACTCGATGTCTGACCGGGGCTGCGCGATGGGGGCTGCCCGTGCTCAAGCATACGGTCCGCTGATCGCTGGCGTTTGGCGCAGGGCTTCGTGCCGAGCATGGACCTTCTCCCGTGCGGTCCGAACTGCGCGCGGGCAGCCCCCATCGTCTCCGCCCCTGGGGGCGCTTGGGAGCGCTGGGCCGTCGGGGGGATTGGGGGTTACTGGAGGTGCCGGCCCGTGGGCCGGCAGATTGTTGCAGGTGGGTGCGGCTGCGGAGGTTTGTCGAGCAGCCTGGTGGGCATCGAGGTGGCCTGCGGTCGGGCGTGAGTTGCTGCCGGGCTGATTGGCTGGATGGAGGGGCGGGCTCGGACTCGGGATCGGAGTCGGGCTCGGGATCGGGTTCGGGTTCGGGATCGGGCTCGGGCTCGGGATCGGACTCGGGATCGGGAGCGGAGTCGGACTCGGGATCGGAGTCGGACTCGGGATCGGAGTCGGAGTCGGGAGCGGAGTCGGGCTCGGGGGTTTTGGGGGTGGATGCGAAAAACCTCCCCGGGCGTTGGGCCTCGGGGAGGTTTTCGTTGTGAGGTTGGCTTGGGAGTTAGTCGCGGCGTTTGCGGCGGTTGTCCCGGCGAACGTCGCGGCGCTCTTGGCGGTTGTCGCGGCGGACGTCGCGGCGCTCTTGCCGGTTGTCTCGGCGAACGTCGCGGCGTTCCTGGCGGTTGTCTCGGCGAACGTCGCGGCGCTCTTGCCGGTTGTCCCGGCGAACGTCGCGGCGCTCTTGCCGGTTGTCACGGCGAACGTCCCTGCGCACGGCTCGATTGTCGCGGCGGACATCGCGACGGACGCGGCGGTTGTCCCGGCGCGCGTTCACGTAGCGGCGCTGCACGGTGCCGCGGGCGCGGTAGCGCACGTAGCGGCGCGGGCGGTCGATGCGGCGCACGGTGACCGGCACGGCGTTCACGGTGACGCGGTTCCAGCCGCCGCCCCACACCGAGGTCTGGTACCAGTACCCTCCGTCCCACATCCAGTAGGCGTTGTTCGAAAAGAACACCGGCTGGTGGTAGTCCTCGACCACCCAGACTCCCGGCTGCACGGCTACGACCGAGACCCGGGCGGCCGGCGGTGGCGGCGGCGCCACCCGCGCCGACGTCTGCGCGCGCACCACGCAGCCCGACGCGCCCACCGTGGCGGCGAGCAAAAACACAACGAGCATCCCCTGGACTCGAGTCGTCATACCTCCAGTGTCGCAGCTCGCCCGAGCAAGCGCCAGTTCGGAGGAGTGTGCTGGGTCACACGACGGTGTCTAGAAAAGTGCGCCTTGGTGCAGAATCCAGTGAAAAAGCACGTCGAAAACCGCCAGCCAAAACGCGGCCCAAAACAACGCGCCGAACGACCGAAACTCGACGCGACGCACGAGCTTGCTGGTGAGCCAAAGCAGGAACGCGTTAATGACGAACACGAACAGGCCCATGGTGAGAGCCACCAGCGGCAACGTGAGCACCACCAGTACTTTCTGCAGCAGGCCGTGCAACAGGCCGTACACGATGCCCGCCACGACCGCCGAGCCAAAGCCCCCGCGAATGCGAAAGCCGCGCACAAAGCGCTCGGTGAGAATCATGGCGACGCCGCCGAGCAAGAAGGCTACGAGCAACTGCGAGACCTGGCTATCCATGTGCATTGGTCGGCTCCCTTACCCGAGGCTTAGCAGGTAAATCTCAGGTTTGGTTGTGGCCCACAAGCTGTGCGGCCGAATCGGCCGATAGTAGCCCAAAGCAACCGCTTGTTAGGGGTTTAGCGCTATCCGGGGCCTGGCGAATGAAGCAGCCTCTCAAAGTGCACGGGACGATTGGGAGGGAGCTGATGCATCGAACGTTCACCCTGGGCCTGGCTGCCCTACTGATGCTTGCGATGGCACCCGCCTGCGGTTCGTCAGACGACGACGGCACCGACGCGGACACCGGCGACACGACGCCGCCCGACGACACGCCGCCCGACGACACGCCGCCCGACGACGATACGCCGCCCGACGACGACCGCGACCCGCCGCCCAACGGCACCGTGTTCGCCGGCTTTGCCCAGCGCGTGATTACGCCGCCCGTCGAAACGTTTACCGACGACAACGGCAACCGGCGCCACGACGAAGGCGAAGCGTTCGACGACCTGGACGGCGACGGCGAATTCGACCCGGTGTACCTGGCCGGCTTTCAGTCCGACCGGCCGGCCCTCGGCGTGCACGACGACATCTTTGTCGTCGCGGCCGTGTTCGACGACGGCGCCGACCGGGTCGCCATGGTCGCCATCGACGCCGTCGGCTGGATGTACGAGGAAGTCGGCGACGTGCGGGCCGCCCTGCCCGCCGAGCTGAAGATCGACCGGCTCATCATGCACGCCACCCACAACCACGGTGTGCCCGACACCCAGGGCCTGTGGGGCCCGTCGTTCACCGAGACCGGCAAGGACCCGGCCTACATGCAAAGCATCAAGGACAAGTCCATCGATGCCATCGCCGAGGCGGTGTCGGCCCTCGAGCCGGCCACAGTGCACATCGGGGCGGTCGCCGATACCGACAACGACCTCGGTGTGGTCGACACCCGCATTCCCGATGTCGTCGATCCGAACGTGTACTTCGCGGCCTTTCGCGCCGCCGACGACGACCGGGTGCTGGGCACCATCGTCAACTGGGGCAACCACGTCGAAACCGTGTGGAGCGGCAACCGGCTGGTGACCGCCGACTTCGCCGGCTACGTGCGCACCGGGCTTTCCGAGGGACGCGACTACGACGGCGACATGGTGCGCGCCGGGCTCGGCGGCATCACGCTGTTCTTTGCCGGCAACGTCGGCGGGCTCATGACCACGCTGCCCAGCGTGCCCCTGGTCGATCCGTACACCGAGGAGACCTTTACCGAGCCGTCCTTCGAAAAGGCTCGCGCCCAGGGCTATCGCGTCGCCGACATGGTGCAAGACACCCTCGAGGCAGACGGCGCGAGCGTGGTCGCCGACCCGGCCATCGACGTGTACTCGTCGGCGTTCTCGGTGCCCATTTACAACCAGACGTTCGTGCTCGCCGCGCGGGTCGGCCTGATCCGCCGCGACAGCGAAACCAACCAGGACGGCCTCGAAGTTACCGAGACCGAAGTAGGCCTGCTCACCATTGGCGACCTGTGGATGGCGACGGTGCCCGGCGAGCTGTATCCCGAAATCGCGCTCGGCGGCGTCGAGCAGCTCCCGGGCGGCGACTTCGACATCGCGCCCGTCGAAACGCCGGCGCTCCTCGGCGAGATGGGCGGCACCGTCAACATGATGTTCAACCTCGCCAACGACTCCATCGGTTACATCATCCCCAAGAGCGAGTGGGACGAACAGGCCCCCTACATCGAGCCCGACGGCGCCTACGGCGAGTCAAACTCCATGGGCCAAGAAACCGCCCCGACCGTCCACCGCGAACTCCTCCGCCTCATCCAATCCGCCAACACCTCCAACTAACAACCAGCCCCGCAAAGAACGCCCGCCGGGACACGCCGCCTCCCACCGAGCCGCGGACGTACGCCCACGCTCCGCAGGTCCCACTCGAACTCGGGCCGCGCACCCGCCACGAGACGCCCACCAGGCTGCACGCCAACCATCGCACCTGCGCCAAGCGCATTAGCCCCACAGAGGCTACGACCGCGCCAAAGCCCGAATCAGCACCCGCCACGAGACGCCCACCAGGCTGCACGCCAACCATCGCAGCTGCGCTGCCTGCACAACAATCTGCCGGCCCACGGGCCGGCACCTCCAGCAACCCCCAATCCCGCAAAGAACGCCCGCCGGCCCGGCACAGTCACGGGGACGATCAGTTGAGCCAAGCGCATTAGCCCCACAGAGGCAACGACAGCGCCAAAGCTCCGATCAGCACCCGCCACGAGACGCCCACCAGGCTGCACGCCAACGATCGCAGCCGCGCTGCCTGCACAACAAACTGCCGGCCCACGGGCCGGCACCTCCAGTAACCCCCAATCCCCCCGACGGCCAGCGCGCCCAAGCGAACCCAGGGGCGGAGACGATGGGGGCTGCCCGCGCGCAGTTCGGACCGCACGCTCCGGACTCGACGCTCGGCACGACGCTTCACGCGCTAGCGCGAGTCGACGGCGGACCGTATGCCTGAGCACGGGCGGCCCCCATCGCGCAGCCCCGTTCCAGACAGCGCGTCCTTCCCGCACGAAACAGCCCCGCGCCGTTACCGCGTACGCCGTACGCGCACCGCCTCCCCAACCTCAGCCAGCAACAGCTCCGCATCGAACGGCTTGATCGCAAACGCAACCTTGCCAAACCCCGGCAGCGTCGGCTGGCTGTCGCGTTCCGCAATGATCACCACCGGCGGAGCCGACCGCCCCCGACCGAGCAGCTCCGTAATGCGACCGTCTTCCAGTTCGTAGTCGCCAACCAGCGCGTCGACCCGCTGGTCGCGCAAAAGCTCCTTGGCCCGCGCCACGCTTCCGCCCGCCACCACGTCGTAGCCCTCGAGCAGCAGCGCCTGACTCACGCACGAGCGCAGCGCGTCGTCCGACACGGCGAGCGCCACCCGGGCCCCCGAGGCCGCGCCGTCGCCCGACGACGACCGCCGGTCGCCCCGTCCGCCCGACAGCTGAGACGGTTGCGAGGCCGCGAGCGTTACCTTGAACGTCGAGCCACGCCCCGGCGCGCTCGCCACGTCGATACTGCCGCCGAGCTCCCCCACGATGTGAGCCACCGACTGCAAACCGAGCCCGGTTCCGCGTTCGCCCTTGGTGGTAAAGAACGGCTCGAAGATGTTGTCGCGCACCTCCGGCGCCATGCCCACGCCGTCGTCCTGCACGACGAGCTCGACCTGGTCATCGGTGCGCGCCCGCAGGCGCACCCGCAAAAGCCCCCCGTCGGGCAGCGCGTCGCGGGCATTGAGCACCAGGTTGACCAACAGCTGATGCAGCTGGCTCACCGACGCGGCGACCACCACGCCTTCATCGACCTCGAGATCGAGCTCGACGTTTTCCGGCAACGTCTGCCGAAGCCCATCAACCTGCTGGGTCGCCAGCCGGGAAAAGTCCACCGGCGGCGGCTTCTGCGCCGAAATGCGCCCCAGGGTTGCCAGCTCGGACAAGACCCGGGCGGCGTGCTGCGCCCCTTCGGCCATGTCGTCGGTGGCCTGCTCGAACCGCTTGCCCGAGCGCATGCTCAGCACCTGCGACCAGGTTGCGATGACGGTCAGCGCGTTGTTGAGATTGTGGAGCAGCGCCCCGGCAAGGGCGGCTCGATTCGACGCCGAGGCGCTCGCGTTCGCCTCTTTTTCGTGGCGCTGCCGCCGCGCGGACTCGTCGCGCAGCTTGCGCATCGAGCGGTCGAGCTGCAGCACCGCACCACCGAAGGTCACGGTGACGACCGCGTTCATGGCCACGAACCCCGCCGACGCGCGAATGGCGTCGATGAACCTCGGGGTCAGGTAGTAACGAGCGCGATCGAAGTCGCCCACGCCGGCAAAAAAAAGCAGCGTGGCCGCGCCCATGCCAACGACCAACCCGACGGTGGCGAACACCAGCGCCCGTTGCCCCCACAGACTGCCCACGACCATCGCCCCGGTAAAGAGCGTGAGTGGCCCCGCGGCAGCCACCGGCCCTGATCGCGCGACGATAAAGCACCCGCCCAGGCCAAGGTAGGTCACGATGGTGATGGCGGCGGCGCGCGGGCGCGACCTTTGCCACAGCAAGAGCACCACCAGCACCGCCAGCGGCACCACCATCAGGCGACCCGTCGGGCTGCCGTGAGCCACCGACAGCGCGGTGAGCAGGGCGGATACCGCAACGACCATGCGGCTGAGGCGGCCCACTCGCCGGGCGCGCCGAGACCCCGGCCGCCAGGGGTCGCTCACGGTGGCCTGGTCTTCGAGGTCGTCGATGCGCACGGGCACGAACGCGGCCGTTTCCCCGCCGTGCCGGGCCTCGGCCATCGCGCCGCGGCTCAGATCCACGGCCTCGTCGACGATGACGCGCAGCGCAGCGGTCTCGGCGCGCACGTCATCGCCGGGTCCGCGCCGCCGCAGCACGTGGCACTGCACGAGCACGAGGGTAAGGAGCGTGCCCATCTTGTTGACCATCGACGACGCGGCGTCGGCAAACCGGGCCGCGGTTTGGGCGGTGCGCTGGGCGAGCATGGCGCGCTCCACCAAGGCCACCTCTTGCTGCGACTGGCGTTGGGCGGCCCGGGCCTGGCCGAGAATCTCGCCAAAGATCGCCGCGCCAAACCCCGCGAGGCCGGACGTAACGAGCCACACCCGAACGTAGCTGCGCACCTCGGGCGCGAGCAGGGAGTCGGTGACCCGCAGGTCGCCGGCCGTGAAGTGCCCGACCACGCCGGCGATCCACAGCACCACGCTGGCCGCGACGCCCCCCACCATGCCGCGAGCGCCAAAGAACGACCCGGCCACCATCGAGGCAAGCACCAGGATGATCGAGCCGCTCGACGATGTGTATCCCAGACGGACGAGCACGTAGGTGCCGACCAGGCCGAGCAGCAGCAACGTCACGACAACCTGCGCGCGCGGTCGCGCGCGCAACAACGGGAACGCCGCCAGGCCGAGCAAAAACACGACCGCGGGCAACAGCAGCTGGGCCCGCGCGAGCAGAAACAAGCCGACCAGAGCGCCGGCCAGGGCAACGAGCACGTACATGCGCCGAGCCGCCGCCGGCCGCCAGCTGTCGGCGGCCCAGGGGCCAGCGGCCGCGAAGTCCGGCGCCCGCGCCACCCCGCGCCGGGCAGCCGACGCCCCATCCCGGTGACTCGTTCGGCGGTCGTGTGCCTGCTCGTTCGCCACGCGTCGGCGAGGAGTGTACGACACGCCGGTACGCGCCAACAACGCCAGGGCGACGAGGCGCGAAACTCTTCGCATCAGCCCCGCCGAACGTCGACCGTTCGCGCCGCTGCGCAGTCAACACCGGCGCGGCAAAGCCGCTTCTGCCGACCCTACTGTTGGGGGGCGTTCAACACGACGCCGACGGTAAACCGAAAGTCCTGGTACGGGTTCGGCTGAACCTCGAAGCGAGGTTCCAGATCGGTGAAAACGTCCGGTTGGTAGAAACGGGCGTTAAAGATGTTGAAGGCGTTGGCCGTCACCGTGATGTCCTCGGTCGCGCGAAAGAGCAGTCCCGCCGAAAGGTTGGCCGCCGGCGGCAGTCGGTCCACGACCACGTCGAAGGCGGGGTTGATTCCCTCGGCCAGCGGGTCCATCAGGTCGCGATACTCGAACAGCTTGTTCGGGTCTTCTTGGGCGCCGCGCACGCGCAGGGTGCTCGTCGCCAGAAGCCGCTCGTCGAACACGTTGAACACGCCGGCGATGTTGAACCAGTGCTCGGGCAACGCGAAGATGCGACCGCGCTGCTCCGACTCGGACCGCAGCCACGTGTAGGAAAGCTCGACGCGGTGGCCGCCGACGGCGTAGAGCTTGCCGAGAAACTCCGCCGAGTGAATGTTGCGCGGCGCCTCGTTGAAGTAGCGGCCGCTGGCAATCTGGATGAGGTTCTCCAGCAGGGTGTACGAGTAGTTGGCGCGAAAGCTGACCTCGCGAATCTGGTTCTTGCCCTTGTAGAGGCGGGCGTTGATCTCGGTCTGGATCGCCTGGGAGCTTTCGACCTCCAGGTCGGGATCGCCGTCGATCTGAATGCCGGTGCCGTTCGAGTTGGTGTTGTTGAATACCGGCGGTCGAAAGCCCTCGGCGTAGTTCACTTTCAAGAACCACTCGTCCACGACGTTGAGCACGGCGGCGCCCGAGAACAGCAGCTGGGTGTCGAACCCCAGATTGGCGTTCGACAGCGCGTTGGGGGCCGCCTGCACGCGAACGCCGGCGTCGAGGGTGAGCCGCTTGAGCGGCTTCCACTGCGGATTGATAAAGGCGCCCAGGGTGGTGCGGTCGGCTTCGAAGATGCCGATGAGCGGACAGTCTGGAACGAAGACGGCGGTTCCCGGCTGATCCGAACTCGGAATCAGAGGACACGGCGGGTTGATGCGGTCGAGGTCGATGGGCGCAAAGATGCTGCCCGGACGTCCGGCCCCCTGAATCGAGTCCCCCGCGTCATCGGGCGCAACCGATCGGTCAATTTCCGCGCCGTACAGCACGCGACCGGTGGCGCCGATCTCGAAGTCGCCGTCGAACGTGACGCCGTAGCGAAAGTTGTTCAGGTTCAGACCGATGGACAGGCCACCGTCGAGGGTCCGAGACGGCGACCACAGGGGCAGCTGGCGAAAATCGCGCACGAACTGAATGCCGTAGGCGCGAATCTTGGCGCCGGCCCGGTTGTCGGCAAAGCGCGTGCGGTACTCGGCCGAGATGTAGCGGTCGAACAGGTTGAGCTGGCTGGCCCGGTTGACCCGGGCCCGGTCAGAACACACGTCGTCGGCGATCGCTTCGGGGTTGGGCAGGCCGTTGGGCAACCGCGCCGGCACCGGTGAACAAAGCGCATTGCCCTCGGCGTCGAGTTGACTGTCCTCGGGCAGGTCTTCGCGCACGACGCCGCCGGCGAACCCGAGAGGCACGTACCGTTCGCCGAACGGATACAGGTAGCTGATGGTGACGTCGCCGATCTGAATCTTGCCGTCGATATTGAACAGGGTGCTGCGCGGCTGGTCCGACGACGCAAACGGACCGAACACCGACGGGGCGTTGGGCGCCGGCGAGGGCGACGACAAAAGGTGCGGTGCCATCTGCAGTCGCGGGCCTTTGTAGTTCTCGACCGAGAAGTGCGTGAACACGTCGATGTCCATGTCGAACAAACCGGTGATGCCCGACATGGCGTAGCCGCGAAACACGCTGCGGTCGCCGTTGCCGTCGCCGACGCGAAAGCCGGCCTCGAGGCCGCCCTCGACGTCGCCCGCGTCCTTGGTAATGATGTTGACCAGGCCCTGAAACGAGTTGGCGCCCCACAGGACGCCGCCCGGTCCGGTAATGGTCTCGACGCGTTCGATGATCTCCGTCGGCATGACCCGCGACATCGTCGGAACGTTGGTGGTGGGCTCGAACAGGGACAGGCCGTTGTGCAAATACAGGGTCCCCTGGGTAATGCCACGAGCCAGCGAGTATGGGAACTGGCTGTTGACCGCGTCCAGGCGCAGAAACCCCGGGACAATGTCGATGATATCCTCGAGGTTTTCGTAGCCGCGCTCGTTGAAGTCATCGGCCGTGATGACCGTGACGATCGTCGGCGCCTCCTGCACGGTGGTTACGCCTTTGGCCGCCGACAAAACGACGTTGGACAGCTCAATGTCCTCGTTGTCGAGCTCGCTCGCCGGGCCCGCGGTAACTTCCACCACCACGGGCACCTCGATCTCGTGCTCGAAATCGAAGTCGTCGCTTTCCTTGGCCGGAGAGTTGTCCTGGGCGGCCGCTCCGAGCGGCCACAGGCTCACCGCAAAGACGAACGCCGCGAGCGTGACCGCCCAGCGGCTGCCGTTGGCGCAGCGCGAGTATCCAATCGCGTGACCGTTTCCCCCCGGCATGATCACGGCTGCGGACACTCGTTGTCGTTCACGTTGCCGTCGACGTGAGCGATTTTTTGTTGAAAGAACACCACATCCGGCGCGGTGCCGCCCTGGTCCGTGGGCCACACGCAGCCGTTTGGCTCGCTTCCTTGCCCTCCGAACAGGCTGCCTACAACCTGCTCGACCAGCAGTACGGTACCGTTCACTCCGGTGCGCGTGGCTTCGGTGTCGATGGTGTCGCGAGTGTCAGCCTCGGTGTCTCCGAAGTAGAAGATGTTTTCGAACACCGGGCTGCCGTCTCGAATCACGCGAACGCCGTCGCGCGGCCCGAGCCCGTCGGTCTCCTCGACCACGTACGCCAGCACGAACAGGCCCCGCTGCGCCAGCGTGTTGCCCTCGAACGGACCACCGGCAGACGTAGTCCAGGCCTCGTCCGTGGCGTTTCGAGTGACGGCCACGGTGATCCCTTGCGCGAGCTCTCCAGCGCCGAGAATGACCGCGGTACCGGTGTCTCGATAGGTGTCCGCGACCTTATCCCCTTCGTCTTCGCCGGGCTCGAACACGTCGCTGGTCGCCACCGCGACGATGCCCGTTGAAGGAAGCTCGACGTCGTTGAGGGCGTAGCGTCCGCAGTTGTCGGTAAAGACCCCGCCGACATCCTGAGGCGCCGACTCGGGCGTAAACCCGAGGGGGTTGAACGCCCGCACCTGAACCGAGCAAGGCCCGGAGGTCGTCGGGTTGGCCTGGTCGCACAAGGTGATGTTGTCGTCGGCGTCGGCCTCATCGAAATTGAGGTTGGTTTGAATGTCGATGAGCTGCCCGCAAATCGACACCAGGTTGCCGTTGGTCGGCTCCCGGCACTGCGGAATCAAGCCTTCGCAGGTGCCCGCCGGCCCGCCGAGCGGCACGCACAGGACGCTGCCGTCAGGTTGCGGCACCGCGTTGGTGCCCTCGCCGCACTCGGTGACGGAGACGCACACGCCTCCGTCGCCGAGGACGGTGCCCGGTCCGCACGCCTGATCGCCAGGCGCGGAGTCCGCCGCGCGGCACTCGTCGCCATCCTCGATGGTACCGACGCCGCACTCGAGCGGGTCGCACCCGGCTGTCAGCACCGCGGCCGACGCGGCTGCGAACGCGACAACTGTCGTTTTGAACAAGCTCACTATGGTCACCTAGTAGTTCACGTTGTCGTCGTCGAGGTCGACGTAGATGCCGGCCTGCGCGCGTAGCGACGAAAAAAGCTGGTTTTGCAGGTTGATGCGCAAGATGCCGCGCTGCTGCCCCTGCGCCGGGGTCCCGGACATGTAGTGAAAGCCGACCGACGACTCCGGCGAGCCAGCCGGGAACTGGGGCTGGCACGCACTGGGCCCAATGTCGGGGTTTTCGAAGTCCTCGACGGTGCAGTTGTACTGAAAGTTCACCGCGAGAGCGTCGATGCCCTCGAGGTTGGTGTCGACGAACAGCGACGCGCCGCCGTAGGGCTGCTGGTTTCGCGGATCGCGGCCGTCGACCGCACCGAAGAACGAACCGTTGAGCGGCAGGCCGAAGATCTGGTCGTTGCCCTCGTAGTAGTCTGGGTGGGCCGCGAAGAGCGACTCGCACAGGGCGAACCGCGCGGCGTTGCTGGCGTCGTCGATGCAGTCGTTGCGCGGGAACTCCGTCGGATCGTAGCCGGCCTCGTCGGCGCACAGGGTGCCGGGCCCTGGCGGGCGAAACGGCGAGTGGGAAACCACCGCCTTGAGCGAGTTGGCGAGCAGTTGTTGATTGCCGACCCGGCGCGCTGCCGTGATGACGCGGCTCGCGTCGCGCACCGGCGTGTTCTCATCGAACTCGGCGCCCTCGGGGATGCCGAGATCCTCGCGCAGCTTGGTGACGACCTCGGTCGAGTGCAGCCCTTCGAACTCGCGCGTCTCGATGAAACACGGCGACCCCGGCGTGAGCAGCGGCGCAATTTCGAACTCGGCGACCTCGAAGACGAACGCACCGCCCTCGTCGGCGTTGCGAATGGCGACGAATTCGTAGTGCGTATTCTCGGGCGGGCGACCGTCGTCGTCGCGGTTGTTGATGTCGCTGGGGCCCGGTATCTGCGTCGCCGACGAGAACGTGATTTGAATGTTCGAGCCGCCGAAGGTGTCGAGACACCCTCCTGCGACCACCAACGCCCACACTCCGGCGAAGGCACCACACCAGCGTTTTCCAGCCACCATCGCGGCTTCCCCCTTGTCCCGTTGCGTGTGGCCGTCGAACGTCAAACGCGACGTTTAGGGCCAGCCAACGCCATACTACGGTTATTCACAATTTACGGCAAGCGAGTGTCCAGACCGGGGATGGCCTACACGGCCAGCGCCCCCCTGAACCCGCGGGCGGGCGGTCACTGTGTGTACTAGTGTGCACCCGTGTTTGGCCTGGTCCGCTCCTGGCGCCGACGTCGGCTCCTGCGCTCTCCCATCGCCCCGCACTGGCTCGACATTCTCGACCATCGGGTCCCGTTCTTCGCCGATTTCGATGACGGCGTGCGGAAGCGGTTCCTCGACGACCTGCGGGTGTTCGTCCACGAGAGACATTGGATCTCAGCCGGCGGAATGCAGATTACCGACGAGGTCAAAGTAGTGATCGCCGCAGCTGCGGTACGCCTCACAATATTTCTTTCGGTGGACATCTATAACCGCCTGACGGAGATCGTCGTGTACCCATCGCACTACGTCCACGAGTCCGGCGAAACCGACACCGTCGTCTTCGGCGAAGCCCACGACTGGGGCGTCGTGGTCTTGTCGTGGGACGCGGTGCTGTCGGGGTTGGCCAACCAGGACGACGGCCACGACACGGCCATTCACGAATTCGCTCACGTGCTCGACCGAGCGGGCGGCGCGTTCAACGGCACTCCGCAGCTGCGCGCCCACGCCCACTACCGCGCCTGGGGCCGCGTGATGACCAAACACTTCGACCGCCTGCGCGACGGCGACCGAAGCATTCGCCGCACGCTCCGCGACTACGGCGCCACAAACGAGGCCGAATTCTTCGCCGTCGCCACCGAGAGCTTTTTCGAAAAACCCGAGTCGATGAAAAAACGCGCCCCCGACCTCTACGACCAGCTCCGCCGCTTCTACGGATTCGACCCCAGCTAACCCCCAACCCCCTCGACCCGACCCCGACCCCGACCCCGACCCCGACCCTGAGACCGAGTCCGACCCCGATCCCGAGCCCGAACCCGGGTCCGAGACCGAGTCCGAGACCGAGACCGAGACCGAGACCGAGCCGAGCCCGAGACCGAGCCCGAGACCGAGACCGAGACCGAGTCCGAGACCGAGACCGAACCCGAAACCGAGACCGAGTTCGAGGCCGCCGAGACCGCCGAGACCGCCCCTGGCCAATCAGCGCGACAACAACGCACAAGCCCGGCGCCACAGGCCACCTCGATGCCCATCAGGCTGCTCGACAAACCTCCGCAGCCGCACCCACCTGCAACAATCTGCCGGCCCACGGGCCGGCACCTCCAGTCCCCCCCCAATCCCCCCGACGGCCGAGCGCGCCCAAGCGAACCCAGGGGCGGAGACGATGGGGGCTGCCCGCGCGCAGTTCGGACCGCACGGGAGAAGGTCCATGCTCGGCACGAAGCCCT
>Ga0207422_1001175_pt1 | contig 58319 bp, 47 predicted proteins | sample MarCyaLeptolynsp_FD_187757 | JGI IMG/M metagenome (GOLD analysis project Ga0207422, IMG submission 187757) | Marine cyanobacterial communities from Panama - species 1 Leptolyngbya sp. (SPAdes) | ecosystem: Environmental > Aquatic > Marine > Unclassified | place: Panama: Panama City | collected...
CTCATCGCACGCGCGACGCACTTTGGAACACGATGCAATCCGTACTCGATAAGATCACCGCAAACGACGCCCGCAACTGCTTCCGACATTGCGGATACACGCTACGTGTGGAGTGAGATTGCTCTAAGAAATTGGAGTTGTCGAAAGCAACTACGTCGCAAACGCGCGAATATTGCGCCCATAGTCGATCGCGCGCTTGACCACGTCGTCCAACGGCTCCTTCACGAGAATCCGCTCGCCATTTAGCAGCGTAATCATCGTGTCCGGCGTGGACTCGAGCAGTTTGATCAACTCCGCGTTGATCACGACTTGCTTTCCATTCAAACGTGTCACAGCAATCATGGTTGCGTCTACTTCGACTGGAACCGCGGACGCCCCAACCTTCGCTAAACACGAAGGTTGGGAGTACTCAAAGACCGCATCTCAAGACCTAAGACCCACGACCCAAGCCTCAAGACTCAGGACTCAAAACTATCTCGCGATCAACAACAGTTCCTGCAACAACTCATCCGACGTTGAAACCACACGCGAATTGGCTGAAAACGCCGTCGAAGACGTGATCAAGCTAATAAACTCGCGCGACAGGTCCACGTTGCTTAGTTCCAACGCGCCAGAGGTGATCCCCCCAGCTCCCAATACCAGTGGAGCGGTAATGCGTGCCTCACCACTGTTAGGGCCGATGAAGTACGTGTTATTCGAACGAGCAAGAAGACCTTCCGGGTTGGCAAACGTGGCCAACGACATCTGCCCCAGTTGTTGGTTCAGACCGTTGCTGAACGTGCCCAGAATGAGACCGTCCTGACCGATGTTGTAGTCAATCAGCGTTCCCGTCGCGAAACCATCCTGGAAGCTCATCACCAATGCCGAGTCGTCGGTCGTAAGGCCGCTCAGTGCTGAAAAGTCGAAATTCAACGACAGCGGATCGACTGCACCGGTGCCGACGCGGTTGATCACCACACCGTTCTCCGGCGATTCGGCAAACTGCCCATCCGAATTGAACTTGACCGTTCCCGTACCGATGACGAACTCGACATCCGAGTCATCGCCCGACGTGGCATAGAACCGCCACGTGCTCTCGCCGGTAATGCGTTCTTCCAACACCATCGTCAGGTCGACCGTCATCGGCGTGCCGATCGTGTCGTACACAATGAACGAGGTGTGAGCGCTTTCACCGTTGGCGGCTTGCGTTTCGGTAAACGTAAACGGAATTTGCTCGGTGCCATCGCTCAGCAACTCACCGACCTGAATCGACAGCGAGTTTTGTTCGCCGGCGTTGCCGCGAATTTCCAGCCGACCGTCGGCCGTGACGGTCGTACCAGGGTTACCCGCCACGCCCGGCGTCGTTTCGATACCGAAGGTTTCGTCGGTCCACGCGAGGAAGTCTGCCACGGTCGTGCCCGTCGTGCCGACGATGAATTGCTCGCCAGGAATCTCGCGACCGCCGCGCTGAATGCCGTTGATTGTGATGACGTCGCCAACGTTAAAAATCGCGGCCCCCACGCCAGCCGTCGAGCGAATATTCGTTAGCGCCGTCGTCGGCCCCGTGACGGCGTCGAGCTGCACACCCGTCGTGGCGTTATACAAAATCTGCGACTGTAAGATCGTGCCTTGCGTGGCAACTACGCCCGACGAGTTCAACGTGCCGTCGAGATTGGCCGTGTCCGTCGCGCGGGCCGTCGTCAGCACGCCTAGCGGAATCGAGATATCACCCAGCGCGCCGGGGATCAACTCAAAATCCTGATTCACGCTATAGCCCTGCACGAAGAAACCATCAGCCGAAATCAGACGGTTATCCGCACTGAGCGTGAACGTGCCGTCGCGCGAGAAGACCTGTTCGTTTTCCGGCGTGCGCAACACGAAGAAGCCGTCGCCTTCGATCGCAAGGTCGCTCGGCACGCCGGTCGTTTCCACCGAGCCGGGCGTGAAGCTGCGCTGAATCGCACCGACCGAAACACCCAAACCGATTTGGCGCGGGTTGGTACCGCCCTGATTGTCGCCCGGCTTGGTACCAGCCGAAAGCGTTCGTGCAAACTGATTCTGAAACAACGTACGCGAACTCTTAAAGCCCGTCGTATTGATGTTCGCGATGTTGTCACCGATGACGTCGAGGGTGAACTGGCTGGCGTTCAACCCGGAAAGCCCCGTAAAGAGTGCTGATGTCAATCCCATGTTTCCGATTCTCCACTTCTATCCGGCGAAACTTTTTTATTTGTTCTTATCGAAGCGCCACAACACGGCGACGCGGTTCATACCTGTCTATCAAGCGCTAAAGCCGGCACTTACGCCCGGCGAAAAGACGCTGTTGATCAATTCACCCACGACATTGACGCCGTTTTGAAAGTCGCGTGCGGCAGCCGCCTCACGCGCTTCGGCCCGTTGCGTGCGAATCTTGTCGAGCAACTTCAACGCCGATTCGCGATCGGGCGTGCGACCGCGTCCAACGGAGATCGCCTTGCCAGCGGCATCATCACTCGCGTCGCCTTCCGTCGAACCCTCCGTGGTGTCATCCGTTTCACCCTCTGCCGGAGGCGGCGCGTTGTTGTTAGCGATCTGCTCGAGTTCGGCTTCCAACTCGGCGAGAATTTCCGGCGGTAGGTTCTCCACCAGCGTGACTTCGCGAATGTTCTTCGCCGGAATCGCACGGCCATCGTGCAGATTCAGCACCGCATTGCCGTTGCCTTCAAACGACACACCCACCACTAAACCGTCGATGTCCGTCGGTATGCCGCCCGAGTCGGTGACCGTGCCGAGCACGTAGTTACCGATGAGGTTGGCCGTCGAACCGAAGCGCTGTTCGTTCGTCAACGCTTCCAACGTTTTGGTCAACGTCGACGATTGCTCTAACTGTTGGATGGTCGACATCTGCTGCAACAGTTGTTGGTTGTCTTTCGGATCGAGCGGATCCTGAGACCGCAACTCTTCGACCATCAGCGCGAAGAAGTCTTCCGTGCTGATCTCATCGAAGCCGCGCGTGGTGGCGTTCTGTGCCGCTAACGCCGAATTCGTTTGTGCGGCAATGCTGGTGGTATCCATGTCTAGTCCTCTACCGGCGCCCGGATTGGCTCAGCCAAGCCTCAGGCCACCAAATTAACCGCCGTCTCCGACAGCAGTGGTTGTTCGTCGTGATCGAGTTTCAATGACACATCCGCGTCGCTTGCATCATCAATCGCACCGCGTTCGTCACCAGATGCAGGTCGGTAACCGTCGTCGGTGCGACGCGTATCTTGCGAATCCTGCTGCGCGCTGGACTCTTGCGAATCTGCATACGTCGCCGCATTCGATTGTTCGTCAGTCGTTGAGTTGTTTAGCTGCGCGTCGTTAGTGGCGTTGCTTTGCACAACCACGTCGGTGCGTTCGATGCGAATACCGTGCGTTGCCAATGCGTCACGCAACTCCGTCAGCCGCGATTCGAGCAGTCGCGCGACCTCGCGCGATTCGGCTTGCACTTGTAACGACAATCCTTCGTGTTTGAGATCGATGCGAATGTTGACCTGGCCCAGTTCCGGCGGGTCGAGTCGCAACGTCGCTTGGTGTCGCCCCGGTACGCTCGATGCATTCAGCAACCGCGCTAAGGCTTCAGCACCATCGGCTTTTTCAACCGACGCGTTAAGCAATTGCCCTACCAATTGACCGGCTTGGTTCGGCGCGTTTAAGCCGCGCGCTGCCGAAACTTGCGACGATGCCGATGCACCATCGACAGCATGCGTCGCGCCGTGATTGCCCGATTGACTTCGCGATGCATCGATCGCGCCGTCGGTCAATAACCGGAACGTCGACAACGCCGCGCTATCGCCACGCGCCGTCTTGATCGTACCTGTCGGCGTGTTGTCGTCAGCGGAGCCCAACGCTTCGGATAGCAGCTTCGACAAGCGACTGCCTTCACTCGCGCTTGCTTTGGTCTCTGTCGCTCGCTCTGCCCCGTTCGTATCAACCGCAGCCGCTTTACCCGAGGCCGTTGCGTCCGCTCGGTCGGGTTGACCGCCCGCCGCCCGGCTACTCTCTGTCGCCGCGCCGGGTACGACGTACTTGCTTTGACCCAAGCGCTCTGCCGTCTTGGCCGCGTCAACTTTCTGGTCAAATAGGGAAGGTTGCGCCTGCGTCAAGCCGTTCGTTTCACGAGCCGTTTGGTTGGACTGTGCACGATTCGTTTCGACTTTTGGCTTGCCGGATTCGGCTTGTTGGCTTGTCGTGTCGCTCGCTTCGCGCGTGGGTCGCGCGTCTGCATTGGTAGCGCGTTGCGTGCCATCTGCGTTCTGCTGCGACGCCTTATTCTCAGCCACCTGCGCTTGATCGGTCGTCTGCGAGGCCGTCTTTGCTTGCTGCGAACCTTCATCGGCGCGCGTCGGCTGCGTCACCTGCTGGCGCGCGGCCTGACCATCATCCGTTTGCGACGTAGCATCCGCGCGCGATTGCGTACGTTGAGATGTATTTTCGGATTGCGTCGTCTTCGACTGTACGTTCGAGCGATCGACGTTTTGGTTTGAAACCGCCTCTGCCTGCCCGTCGACATTCGCAGTTGACGTCGCAACATCGACGTCACTCGTCTGCGCGGCACCTTCGAGCGCAAACGTTACCGTCACACTCGCGTCGGCCGTGACATCGCTCGCGACCGACTCGGTGGCGGCTTGTTCGGCATTATCCGTCGCCGGCGCGGCCTCGTCGTTTGCTTCGGGCTTCGGCGCCTCGTCGGGTTCGTCTTTGCGCGAATCCTCCGCGCGATCGACGTCGCGCTCAGGTTTCGCTTTCGGCGCCCGCGCCTCATCGAGATAATCGTTAAAGCGGTTTTCCGTCGCGCGCAAATTCTCGCGCGCCGGCGGAAACTGCCTTAGCTCGGGCGGTCGACTAATTCCGGCCGCGTATGTGAAGGTACCCACGGGTCAGGCTCCTGAAAATAGGATTTAGCCTGCGCCCAGGTCCTCCGCCTGTGCCACACTGCTTTCATGAAACTTCTCCAGTATGCGCTCGATCCATCGGCGCTCTTCATCCGTCTTGCATTGCTTGACGATCTTCGACCGCTTGCGGGCGTCCATCGCCATCAAAATGCGTACCACGTCGGCGTCGTCTTTTAGTTGCAGCAACGCCTTCGCCGTCTTCGCGTCGACGGTCGCCAACGTGGCGATTTCGGCCTTGATACCATCGCTACCCGTCTCTTCCGCGACCCGTTGACGCTCCGCCTCAAACCGGTCTCGCTCTGACTGCAACTGCTCCTGTTGTCGAACCAGTTCCAACCAACGCGTTTCCAACAACGCGAATGCATCCTGCAATTCGCGATCCCGACGTTCCAATTCAATCCGAAAGCGCTCTTCGGCTTGTCGACTTTTGCGAAGCGTTTTGTCGATCGTTTGACCGTCGGCCACCACTTCACCCTTCGCCGCATCGCCATCTTTCATCGCGCCTTCGGCATCGTCCGCGTTCTCTTCCGCATCTTCGGTTAACACCGCCACCGCTTCGCGCACGCGCTCCGGCGTGAGCCAGCCGTTTTGCCACGCGTACCCCGCCACGCCCAAAATGGCGAGCAGATTCACAATAGCCGTCAGCATGAGCGCGGAGACGATGCTCTTCACGTTCTATCGCGCTCCATTTCCAAACCCGCGTGCACAAAGCGCAGCGTGTTTAGCTCGTCCATATCGGCTTGCTCGCGGCGGCGCTGTTCGGCCAGTGCCTTTTCCATCCGCTGTTCTTTCAGCCGTGCCAAAATCTTGCGTTCGGTCGTTGCCTCTGCGAGCTTGCGCCGTTCGGCAGCCAATATCGCTTGCTGCGTTCGCATCTCAGCCTCTGCGTGCAACAATCCCTGACGCATACGCGTAATCCAATGGCGGCCTAACCGAATCTGATCGGTATCGAGCTTATAAACCTGCATTTCGTTGCGCACCTGATTCACTTCCGTCGTGATGCGCTGCTGAATCGCTTCTTGTCGTTCTTCCAACGCGCGAATGCGGTTCATCCGCTCGGCAACGATGCGCTTGGCCTCATCCTCGCGCTGCTTGCGCAGCTTGAGCAGAGTTTCAAAGCGGAACAATCCATTGTTCTCCATCACGCTTTACCACCTTTCGCTGCCGTGCGCGCCGCGATAAATCCGTCGATATCGGCTTGCAATCCTTGCAATGCCGCCGCCGCATCTTCCACACCGATGCCTTGTTTCATTCCCTGCCGCAAAAACGCCTCAATCTTCGGACGCAACTCAACAGCAAGGTCGTACTCGGCGTTCGCACCCTTGGCGTACGCGCCGATATTCACGAGGTCTTCAATCTCTTCCCACACCGCCATCACGCGCCGCACTTTTTGTTGCGCGATCAAATGATTGTCGTCCACAATGTCGGGCATTACCCGGCTGATGCTGCGCAACACATCGACCGCCGGATACTGACTGCGATTGGCCAAGCGCCGCGACAATACGATGTGCCCATCGAGAATACCGCGCACCGCGTCGGCTACCGGGTCGTTCAGATCATCGCCTTCGACCAAGACCGTATAGATGCCGGTGATCGAGCCGCGTTCGGACCGACCGCTGCGCTCCAAAAGGCGCGGCAACGTTGCAAACACGCTCGGCGGATAACCCTTCGTCGCCGGCGGCTCGCCCGCAGCCAAGGCAATTTGGCGCGACGCCATCGCCATACGTGTGATCGAGTCGGTCAACAGCAATACATTCGCGCCGCGGTCGCGGAAATACTCCGCAATGCTGGTCGCCGTGAAGCACGCACGCATGCGCAAAGGCGGCGATTGGTCCGACGTACTGATGACGATTACCGAACGCTTTAACCCCTCTGGGCCAAGGTCTTTCGCGATAAAATCCTGCAACTCGCGACCACGTTCACCGACCAATGCGATGACCGTCACATCCGCAGATGTGTAACGCGCCATCATGCCGAGCAACACGCTCTTACCCACGCCGGTTCCGGCGAAGATGCCCACGCGTTGGCCTTGGCCGATCGTCAACATCGAATTGATCGAACGAATACCGACCGAAACCGGTTTATCGATTCGCGGTCGTCGCAGTGCATGCGGCGGCGTTGCGTGCAAGTCATAGAACCGTTCAACGGCGGGCGCAGGTCGATCGTCGATCGGGCGGCCCAGTGCATCGACCACGCGACCCAACAATCCCGGGCCAACGGGAACGCGCTGTCGCGTTGAAACGCAATGCACGTGCTGGCCTTCGGTCAATCCGCTCGCATCATCGAGCGGCATCAGCAACGTCACGTCGCCGCGAAAGCCGATGACCTCTGCCGGAATAACGCGATCGCTGCCCGCGTTGATTTCGCACAGCGCCCCCACCGAGACGGGCAAGCCCGTCGCGTGAATCGTAAGGCCCGACATCGACACGACGCGTCCGGCGATGCCGAGCGTCGACGCCGTCCGCGCCATCGAGATGGGTTCCGCCAATGCCGTCATCGCTTAATGTGCAACTCCGCTAGTCGTTCGCGCCAATGTTCGAGCAACTCGCCCGCGATCTTTTCTAACCGTGCGTCCATCGTGCCGTCGATCGTCGTCGCTGCGCTTTCGACCATCACGCCGCCGCGCCCGACGCTATCGTCTTCGATCATCTGCAAATGTCGCGAACCGCTGACCTGATCGCCGACGTTCTCGACGAACAATTCCAGCGCCGCCGCATCGGCCGGGTGCACGCGTATGCGTACGTCCGTGGCGCCGCGTAGTAACTCCAATGCGTCTTCCGTTGCTTCGACAGCAATCTGCCCTGCCGCAGCTTCGTCGGTCGCTAACAATCTCAAAAAGCGCGACGCGATCACGACGGCCAACAGCACCACATCGCGGCGCGATTGTGCATACAAGCTGTCGCGTTGATCGCCGAACTCATCGATCAGTTGCTTCAGTGTTGCCGTTATCTGTCCTTGGTTCTTTTCAAAGGCGGCCCGCGATTCGTTCAATCCCGCTTCGCGGCCTTCTTTGCGACCTGTATCGAGGCCGATCTTGTATCCCTCGGCGCGTGCCTTTTCGAGAATGGCTTCGCGCTCGCGCTCGGCGGCGGCACGGCTGGCCGCGAGGATCTGCGCCGCTTCGCTGCGCGCCTGCGACAAAATGCCCTCGGCATCGCGCTGGACGTCGCGCAGGTTCAGGCCCTTCAGGCCGCGCGCCGCATGGCCGTCGCTACCGGCTTTGATGAGCGCGCTCATACAATCAACTCCGAATCGCCGCCGCGACCGGCAATAATGATTTCACCCGATTCTTCCAGACGTCGGACGATATCCACGATTTTCTGCTGAGCCAGTTCGACATCGTTGAGTCGCACCGGCCCCATGTATTCCATTTCTTCCTTGATGTTTTGCGCCGCGCGCTCCGACATGTTGGCGAAGATCTTCTCTTTCAACTCTTCCGACGCCGTACGCAGTGCCAACACCAGGTCCGCAGTTTCAACTTCCTTCAGGAAGGATTGCACGCCGCGGTCGTTGACCAGCAAGATATCTTCAAAGACGAACATCAAGCGGCGAATCTCTTCGACCAGTTCCGGATCGTCCTGATCGAGCGATTCGAGAATGCTCTTTTCCGTCGAGCGATCCGTCAGGTTCAAAATAGACGCTACCGACTCGACACCGCCCACGCGTTGCAAACCGTCCGTCATCATGCCGCTAAGGCGTTGTTCGAGGCTGTATTCGACCTCTTTGATGACGTCGGGGCTGGTTTGCTCCATGCGCGAGATGCGGCTGATGACCTCGACCTTCTTTTCGTCGTTCAAACCGCTGAGTAGTTCGCTCGCTTTTTCCGGCGTTAGGTGTGCGAGAATCAACGCGATCGTTTGCGGATGCTCGTCGATGATGAACGCCATCAGGCTTTCGGTTTCGGCTTTGGCAAGAAAGTTAAACGGCTTTGAATAAAACTGCCGTTCGATCTGCTCGATGATGCGCGACGCCTCGCCTTCGGGAAGCGACTCGCTTAGTAGGCTCTTGGCATACATCAAGCCACCCGCTTCGGTGTACGAATGCGCCAACGCCAACGCATGAAACTCTGCAACTACGCGCTCGCGTACTTCGGCGCTAACCGAACCCAGATGAGCGATTTCGCGCGAGACACTTTCCACCGTCATCTCGTCGAGTTGCTTGAGGATCTCTCCCGCCGCCTTGCGCTCGAGACTGACCAACAAAATGGCCGTCTTGCGCAAGCCACTTAGCTGCTCGGTCTGCGTATTGTCCTTTGCTGCCGCAACCATGCGTTAATTCATCACCTTCCGGGCTCAGCCATCCATCCTTCGATGATCGTGGCCGCCGAACCGGGATCCTCTTTCACCAATTCCGCAATCTGATCGACGATCTGCTGCGTGCGCACCAAACCTTCGTCCACTTCATGACCGACCATCGTGCTATGCATGCCTTCGGCCTGGCCGACCGCGATCGGTCCGCCGCCTAGCACTTCTAGATCGTCGTCGACGTCCGCATCTGGGCCGCCCGTCACATCACCACCGGTCGCCACCATCGTTTGCGCTTTCTTCGCCAAGCGCATCACGTATATCAATGGAACAATCGCTAGCAACGCTAAGCCCGCCGTCGGTCCGTACTCGCGCGCCATGGCGAGGTAGTCTTCCATGCCGCCCGCTGCCGAGGCCAACGCCGCATCGCCACCTGCTGCCGCAGTGGACGTTGGGATGTCGTCATAGAACCAATCGACGGCAACCTGTCGCACATCTGCGCCTGCAAGGTTCTCGTCGTATAGCAACGTTTCGATTTGCTTCTCGATATCCGCCAACACCGAACCCGCGACTGCCGTGATTTGGTCGTGGTTAACTGCGTTATCTGCTTGAAGGTTGTTTTGCTGACGGTAGATATGCGCGAGATAGCTGTGCGGCACCGACACCGACGCCGTCAACATATCGAGAAACCCCGGCGGTCGCAGCGTCTCTTTAACCGTGACGTCGCGCTCGGGGCTAAACGTCGTCTCGCTCTTCTCGGTTGTCGATGAACGCCCATCACCACCGGCGGTTACGGCCGTTCCCTGATTGGGTCGCACACCCGGGCCCGCCGCACCCGTCGCGTTCTTACTTTCCGTGCTTTCCGTCGTTTCGCTAATGGGGAAGGGCTGACCGCCGAGTTCCTTGCTCTCGATTCGCTCGGTTTCGTCGCGCAGCTTCACGCGCACGGTTGCGACCATGCCGGAGATATACCGAAACCGATCGTAGATCATGTCTCGATAATGCTCTTCCTGTGCGCGCTGTTCGGCGAGCTGCGACTTGCGTGCCTGATCGTCGCCTTTTTCCGTTCGGTAATGATTGCGACCATCGGTAATGCTGACGTTGGTCGCGACAAGTCCTTCAACCGCACCGGAAACAAAACTGGAAATGGCCTCAACCTGATCGGGTTCAAGCGGTTTGTTGAATTCGGTCTTAACGTTAACACTGGCGCTGGCCGCACCCTTGTCGCGATTCATCACGCCACGCTTGCGCGGCACTTGAATCAACACGCTTGCATCGCGGATGCCGCGGAACTCTCGCAACACGCTCGCGATTTCGTTTTGCAGGCCCACCATCCAGCGGCGGTCCATCTCTTTTTCGGGAACGAACGGATTGGATGTTTCAATGAGCGTGCTAAAACCGACAGCCGTGTCGGTCGGCATCACGCCGCGCTGCGCGAGCAAGGCCTGAGCGCGCTGTCGATTGCCGGTGCCGCCCTTCACGAAGATGCGGTCGCCTTCGACTTTGGATTCGATACCGGCAATCAACATCTCGGCTTGCATCGCCGTCGCATCGTCACTGGCAACGGGCTGATCGAGCAGCATCGTCCAACCGCCGCCCGCGCCGAGCGTGGCCAACCAGTAGATGCCGATCACGACCAACAGCGCGAGCAAGCCACTCGCGATCTTGCCGGAGACCGACAGCGACCCGAGTTGCCCCCGAATCGCTTCAAGTTGTTGCCGCAAGTAATCCATCGTCATCCGTTACGTGGGTTACGTTTTCTCTTTGCGCTGAGGCATCTCTGCGCTGTGGCACCGGTTTGTAACCGGTGTTTCTCTCGCGATTCTCAGTATTGAGAACTCCTCAAACTCTCACTCGCACCGCTTCCTTACGGGCGCGGCTCTGTTTTCTGCTCTGTGGCACCGGCTTGTAACCGGTGTGTTCCCACTGCTTAGACGCGCATCTGCTGGATTTCCGAATACGCATCCAACAGCTTATTGCGAATCTCCATCAACAGATCGAACGCGACGCCCGCTTTGCGACTGGTGCTGAACACCTCCGCCACGTTATCCGTTTCACCCGTCAACAGTTTTTGCACGCCTTCGTCGGCCTCGTTTTGCAACTGATTGACCTTATCGAGGCTTTCCAACAAGAACGCGCGGAAGTCTTTCTCCGGCGTTTCCTGCGTTTGATTCGTTTGTCCAGATGCAATCTCCGGCCTTAACGACCGCAGTGCATCGAGCCCATTCACATTGATCGAAGGATCTGCCATGATCGCGACGACTCCTGCTTACCCACCAGATTAATTCGAAGCCCGCCGTGCGGACTTACCACTTATGCCAACAGGCGGAGCGAACTCGACACAATCGTCTTGGTCGCCTCCATCGCCGTCACGTTGGCTTCGTACGCTCTAACCGCCACCATCGCGTTGACCATTTCCACCATCGGATCGACGTTCGGGTAGTACACAATCCCGTCTTCGTTCGCATCCGGATGGCTCGGGTCCTTCACCGGTCGCGGCGGCCGAACCGTATCTTCAACGACGCCGGCGACTTGCACGCCCGGGTTATCCCCGTCGCGCGGTGCCAACAGCGCCACCCTTCGCAAAAACGGCCCCGGCTTTCCGTCGAGCCGTTGCGTGGTTTGCGCATTGGCGATGTTGCCCGCAATCGTGTCGATCTGCGCTCGCTGCGCCACCAACCCCGACGTACTAATGTCCAACGCGCCGTACATGGTTCCACCATTTCAGTGCAACAGCCGCTCACTGCCGCGTCTCTTACTCCCTCTCCTTCGCTAGGAGAGGGCTGGGGTAAGGGTTTCAATCATTCACCCGTCGCCCCTTGCGATTCGCTATTTTTCCTACTGCAACCGACCGCGAATCGCCTTACCAATTCCGTCGTAATACCCCTTCAACAACTCCGCCGACGCCTGATACATCATCGTGTTCTCGGCCAAGTCGCTCATCAGATGCTCGACCCGCGCGTTCGTTCCGTCGTGAAACAACAGATTCTCAACCGGCTCGTGCGAGGGGCTCACCTGCAAATGCCCCAACTCGTTCGTGCGTACTTCGCTCGTGTTGCCCAACTCGAACTTGCCGTCGTTGGCGTCGCGTTTCTCCGACGCCTCTTTCAGCGCCGCCTGAAACGAACCCACATCCAATTGCTTCGCGCGGTAACCCGGCGTCGTGACGTTCGCGATGTTTTCCGCCAACACGCTGTTGCGGGCCTGCGAAAACGCGAGCGTCTTTTCCAACATGGGAAACGCACCGCCGCTGGTTACATCTGAAAGAAACACGTCATCAACTCCAAATCCGCGTTCTATCTCGTTCTAGCGCTCAAACGCCGTGTGGCACAGCTCCGCCGTGCACAATCCGTCAGCGTCGCCAACTCATCTAAGCAAAGCCCGTGCCAAACGACAGGCTCGATCCAACAAACCAATACCGACGTCTTTATCGCGCCCTACCTTTTTCGACAGCGCAACACCTGCACCACCGCGCAAGGCTTGCGCTTTACAGCATCGCTCCAAAGCGCTTTGCGCTGTAGCACCGGTTTGCAACCGGTGTATCCCCTTACCTAAACAAACAACCCACGGCGCGGAGACCATTCCCCCGCGCCGCAGGTTTGAATCACATCGAAAACACTTAACCAGCCAAGCGCTGATTCTGTGCCTGCGCCGCAGCCTCTTCGCGCCAGCGCTTGAGCTTCATGCCCAACGTTCGCACGCCGATGCCCAGCGACTTCGCCGTCTTCTCGCGGTGACCGTTGAATTTGACGAGCGTTTGTTCGATCAACGCCCGTTCCATGTCGGCCATAAGGTGCCCCGGGCGCAACGGCCGCGACAACGTTTCGAGCCGCACATCCGGCGTCATCAACCACGGTTCGATCATGTTGCTATCGATCTTGTCACCGTTGCACAACACGGCCGCACGCTCGCAGATGTTCTGCAACTCGCGGACGTTCCCCGGCCAGTGATAGTTTTCCAACATGCTGACGGCACGCGTCGTGAGTTGCACCGGCTCGCGACCTTCGCGTGCGATGATTCGCTTGAGGAAATGGTTCGCCAACGGCGGAATATCTTCGCGACGATCGCGCAACGGCGGCAGGGTCACCGGCAACACGCTAATGCGGAAGAACAAGTCTTCGCGGAAGCGGCGGCGCGACACCCAATCCGACAAGTCGCGATTCGTCGTCGCAATCACGCGGACATCGGCCTTCATCGTCACACTGCTACCGACACGCTCGAATTCGCGCTCTTGCAACACACGCAACAACTTCGCCTGCACCGGCATCGACACTTCGCTGATCTCATCCAACAACAACGTGCCGCCGTCGGATAGTTCGAAACGACCCTTGCGCATTCGATCGGCGCCGGTAAATGCACCGCGCTCGTGACCGAACAATTCGCTTTCCAAAAGCGACGGGCTTAGCGCCGCACAGTTCACGCACAACATCGGATTGTTCGCCCGATGCGACGCCGCATGCACGGCCCGCGCGACGAGTTCCTTGCCCGTGCCGCTTTCGCCTTGCACCAATACCGTCGCCTGGCTCTGTGCGACCTTTTCGATTTGCGCCCGAACGCCGCGCATCGCGCGGCTGTCGCCGATCAACTCGCTGCATTGGTCGATACCTTCGAGCGAAGCGCGCAACACTTCGTTTTCACCGCGCAGCTTGCGTACCGCCGCGGCGCGTTCGATCACCAACGCAATCGAATCCGCTTCGAACGGCTTTTGGATGTAATCGAAAGCGCCCTGCTTCATCGCTTCGACCGCCGTGGCAATGCTGGCGTACGCCGTCATCAACACGAACGGCGTTTCCGAACCGCGGCCGCGCAGCGTCTTAAGAAACTCGATGCCGTCCATGCTGGGCATCTTCAAGTCGGAAACGATGACGTCACACGCCGACAGCGCCGCGTCGCCAAGCGCCACATGCGGATCGGCAAATGCCTGCACCTCGTGCCCCAGGCCGCGCAGAATATCCGTGAGGGAATCCCGCATGACATCCTTGTCATCTACGATACAAATACGCGCCATCGATTGCTCCTCCTGAGCGTTTAGGATGACGACCCGAATCGGGTCGTTTCAGTATTGAGACGGTTCCTCTCGCCGGATCACGAACCCGTGGGCCGCAATGCCGCAGGCGTTGAACTGCCGGTTTCCATCATTAAGCCGCCGACATCGCTGCCGATCGGCAAACATATTGAGAATCGCGCACCACCGCGCGAATCATTCGTTACGCGAATCGTGCCCGCGTGGGCTTCGATAATGCGGTGCACGATAGCCAACCCCAGGCCCGTGCCTGCATCCTTCGTGGTGAAGAACGGATTGAAGATGCGATCGCGCACCTCCGCCGGAATGCCGGGACCGTTATCCCACACCTCGATCAACGCCGAACCGTCCGGCTTGGTCGTCGCCGAGATTTGCACACGCCCACCTTTACCGGCGGCCTGCATGCCGTTCATCACCAGGTTCAACAGCACTTGTCCAAGACGCTGCGGATCGGCATCGATCGACACGTCGTATGCCGTTGGATTGATCAACAGCGACGCGCCGGTCTCATGCGCCCAATGCATTGCGCTCTCTTCGATCGTGTTCAACACCGAACCGAGCTTGAGGCGATGCAGGTCGAGCCGATCTTCCTGAGCGAAGTCCAAAATCTCACCCACCAAACGATCCAAACTGCGAACACCCTGCGTGATGCGCGTCGCCGCGTTGAGCGCCTTCGGCTTATCCGCCAACTCGCGTTCCAACATCGACGAATACAGCGCGATGCCGCCCAACGGGTTGCGCACCTCGTGAGCCAAGCCCGCCGCCATTTCGCCCAGTGCTGCCAAGCGATCTTTGCGGCGCAATTCCGCGTTCTTCTTCTTCAATTCGGCGCTGAGCCGCGCGACTTCCTGCGCAAGCTGCTCGTGTGCGCTCTTGAGGCGATCCGTCACTTCGCTGTAAGCGCGAATAATCGCACCCAGCTCGCGTTCCTGCGCCGTCATGCCGTCCGTTTTGGCGTTGGGTTGCATATCGCTCACGCCTTTGCATCCGTCAAAGAGTTACCATGTCGTTGTCCGGCATAAGCCGCCGTCGCGCGCCGTCCGCCATCGACGTGACCGATATCCGACGACACGCGTTCGCGTCGCACGTTCATCACCGCCGTATCCCGGGCGTCGTTCTTCAGAATCGCGCCGAGTGACGCGTTGACTTCTTCCAGCAAATCCGAAATCTCGTCGCGTTTCTCCGTGCTGAGCGCGCTGAAGAAGTTGCTCCACTCCTGTCGATACGGCGCGATCTGCTCGTTTAACTTCACGAGGCCATCCACCAATTTTTGCCGTTCGGACAACAGCTTCAACAGCGCTTCGGTATCGTCCCGCGTGACCAGCGCTTGCTGACGCTCGGCCAACATCTTGAGCTTGCGATACAAGCTGCGCTGGTGCGTAAGTAGCTCGATCAGTCGAGATTCGTTTAGCATTTGCTCTGCCATGTCGTAAACCGTTCGCTTCCCGGGCGCAAGTCAAACGCCCATCCGTTCCATTCGATCGACGAGGTCCATCCAATATGACTTCGGCGACATACCGCCGCGACGATCAAAGGATTCGGCCGGAATCTTCTCTAACAACCAACGCAGCCGTCCGAGCGCCGCGCGCGATTCGTTTCGCTTGCCCAAGCGCACATAGCCGTGCACGACTTGCAGCGCCGCCGAGACCGCCACCGGGTCGTTCTCGTACCGCCACGCAGCTTCCTGATACGCTTCGATCGCTTGCGTCGTATTGCCCAGATCAAATAGACAATCACCTATATAAAGGTAAGACGCCCGCAAATACGCGCGTTCGACGGCGCTAAGGCTCGGCTCATCGAGGCTCGCCAACTGCATCTGAACCGACTGATAGTCGGCCAATGCCAACGTCAAGCGCCGCTCTATCTCGCGTCGCATCGTGCCGTCGTCATCGTCAACCGCACGCGGCGCCATGCTCTCCGCCGTGCGGCGATACGCTTCGCCACGCAAGAAGACCAACTGTGGCACCATCGGATCTTTCGGATACAGGCCGACCGCATCGTTTAGTCGCTTGATCGCCGCCGCCATGCGTCGCTCGAACGCTTCCGCATCTTCGGGTTGCGCCGGCTTGCTACCGCTCGCCCAATACTCGGCCAACAAGAACAACGCCTGGCGATATTCTTCTGCCGTCGGCGTAAACAAGGTGGTCGCACCGCGATCGTCCACGATGTCGGTCAACAGTTTCACGCCGCGCACCGCCGTCACGTCGTCCACGCGCAACAAACATTGCGCCAAGGGAATGCGCGCCGTCAGCGCTTCGGGATAGCGCGGATAATCGGCCAACAAAGTATCGAAGATATCGACGGCCTCAGCGTACTGACCGTCCGCTTGCAGGGCTCGTCCCAACGTCAACATCGAAGCCGCTCGACCTTGCCGTGCGGGGAAGCCGTCGACCAATCGCTGCAGCACATCGATCACGCGCTCGCGCATGCCAGCGACGTCATATTGCTCTGCCGCCTTCGTCAGCGCAGTCGCCGCCACATCAGGCGTGTTCGTTGCCGTTTCCGCAGCGTCTTCATACATCTCCGCCGCGCGTCGTAAGAATGTCAGCGACGGCTTTTCAACTTTCATGCCCGCATCATCGAGATACGCCAACTCGACGTACGCATCGGCAATCTCAATCGCAGCGTCGGCGCGCTCGGCTTCGGCTTCTTCCGGAATCAGCGTCGCCGCCAATTCCAAATAGCGAATCGCCAACCCCAAACGCTCGTCGCCCTTCACCAACGCGCCGATACCGGCCAATTTTTGATAGAGCTGCTCGCCCTCGACTTTCGTATTGCGACCGCTGCGAATATCCGCCACCAACTCGACGAACGCATCCAGCGAACGCTCGTATCGGCCGAGCCCGACCAACGCCCGCGCCCGGCCATATAGACACGCGTCGTAAATCTCGCCTTCGACGAACGACGACATCACATCGTTAAAGACCGTCAGCGCCGCCTGAGGTCGCTCGTCTTCCAGATGCAACATCCCCAAGAGCCACATGCCGCGGCCCCATAGTTCATCGCGAACCGTCCAGTCGCGCAGCAAATCGCGAATCGTCAGTTCAGCCGTATCACGTTCACCGGCAGCTCGCTGACAAAGTGCTTGCAAATACTCAACCGCCGGCCCGTCGGCACTTCCGCCCAGCCGCGTTCGCGCCGCCTCCGCCAGTTCGCCAGCCTCTTCGAAGCGTGCATCCGCCAGCAGCCAACGCACTTTCTGATCGACGGCCCATAGATAATGGCGATTGGCAACCGCCGCGTCGTCGATGATCAGATCGATTTCGCGTACCAGATCGACCGTCAACTTGCCCTTTTGGGCCATCAGCATCTCGACCAACTCGCGTCGCACGCCGCCGGCATTTGCAATGCCCGCGCCCAGCGCCTGTCGAAACGCAAACTCCGCTTCGTCGAACCGCTCTTCCCAAACGTACGTTCGCGCCAACGCGTACCAATCAAATCCTTGCGGCGTCGCGCCGAAGTGCACCGCACGCCGAAAGCTCCGCGTGATCGTGTCGATGTTCTCACGCTGATGCTCACGGTGAGGCGCTTCAACTTGAAACGTAATGCCGACCAACCGACGGAATAGCTCGCCGCGTTCGTCGTCCGGTCGCTCCGTCTCTTTTAAAAGATGAAGGACATAAGCATGCGCTCGCGTGTACGCACCCACTGCCTGAAGCTCATCGATCTTCGCGCATTGCTCTGCGAAGCTAAGCGGCTCGTATCCCGCCGCGAGATGGGCCAACCCGCCGCCGAAGACGAGAGCCGACACCGCGAAGGTCGGTATCTGCCACCGACTGCGCCACGCCGCTGGAGGCTTGGATGTTACAGGTGCTTCGCTCATGGGCTCGCAGTAAGACGTTTCGTCGTTGACCGTCGTGATTTGCCGGATCGCGCCACATTCTGCGAGCCCGGCAATTTCGGTACGTGTGATATCGGCGGGATATGCGCCGCGAAGTCCATGCATTTTTTTCGGACGCTGACAGATTTGAGTCGGCAAAAACTGCTGACAGCCCTGTTAAGGCGGATGGCGTGTTTGATTGGGCCCGAGACGCGAAATTTTGTCGCGCAAATCAGCGCATCGCGTCAAAAATTGCGCGGCAAACATCGCCCTATAGATCTTGCGCGGCGGTTTCGGCAGCGCAAAATACTGCGCGATCGAATTGCGCGAATTGGGCAAATGATGATTGATTGTTTAGAGCGCTTTTGAATCGACCTTAGCGGCAATAATTTGACCAGGGTTTGTTTATTGAGTCCTAAAGCCCGGCAGGGCTGCTTGGTTGACAGCCCCGGATGGAGCGCAGACCGCGCTAGCGGTCGGAGCGTAATCCGGGGTAATCGAGCGCGACAATATTAAGCCCCGGCAAGGAGCGTAGGTACCTGCACCGCTGCCGCGGTTTAACACGCGATGCACCTTGTTCCATGGATTGCGCGGCTAACGCCGCTCAATCCATGGCTCTCCACCTTCGCCCCTTCCGGGGCTGAGCGGGGCAATTGCGACACCAAACCGGAATAAAGAATGGTCTAGTTGGGAATAGTTGATACGTAGATGACTCGAAATATGAAAGCGTGAATTGAAGACACCGGCGATATCGCCATTCAGAGCGGGCGATATCGACATTCAGAGCCGCCGCGTCCTCGCGGCAACGCAATCGAGCAATCCCATTACCAACAAAACACCTCAATCCGTCGGCCACTAAATAAATTGGAAAGTAACTGCGGTCCCAGGTAAGAACGAGAACATAAATGGCCCGCCTTTTTCAGTGTGCGGGTGAACGGCATGATCTTTGATGCTCATCCTGATAAGGACGATGGCAATGAATCGCGCCGTTAATCAACCGTATTAAACAACGCCGCCCGCGCTGCCAGTAACCCGTCCACTGCCAACGCCGTATCATCTACCCGCATCCGCACATTCCAAGGTCGCTTGCGAATACCACCGAGTACATCGCGCTTGCTTCGTACGAAATAACTGCCCGTCGGTGTCATCTCCAGTTGCATCACAAACCGAACGCCCGCACGCACTGCCGCTTCGTAGCGTTTCACGCGCTCCTGATCGTCCACCCGTCGCGCCGCTCGCAACGCATCGGCGACGGCCCCCAGATATACCGCGCTATCCGAACCGACCACGCCCAACTGTTTCGCATTGAACGCACCATGCAACTCAGGGTGCGGACAGTTATCCTTATTAAGCTGCACCGCAACGAATCGGTCCGCCAAATCGAACACGATCGGCAACAATTGCGGGTTTTCTGTGCTGTCATGCTGTTTTGCAAAGGCCCGCACGATCCACGCCGCCGATTCCGGGTCTAACTTGCCCGTCTTGCCCAAGTAGTAAGGCATTGCGTTGGCAAATACCTGCTCGATGATCGCATCTTTCGTAATCGCATAATGTTGCGCCAAACCAAACAACGCCGTGCCCGCCGCCCGATCCTCCGAGGCCGTCGTCTCGCCGGATGGCGCTTCGCCGAGCTTCAGTCGCAGGCTGCCATCCATCAACTGCGCCCCCACCATGGTGGTGGCCATACCGACCAGCATCTTGTCATCGAGCCGACCGCGCGGGTGCGACGTCATCGCCAACAACAAATACGCCGTCGTCTCGAAATGATTCTCGTGACCGGGAATCGTCAGAATCATCGCGTCGGAACTATCGACGATCTCCGCCTCGCCGTCTTCCTTCTCGATTTTGAATTTCAGTTCGTCGAGATATTTCGAGAACGCCTCGATACCCTTTTTGGCATCCGCCATCAGCACCGGGTGTAACATTCGCGCCGCGTAACGCTGTAAACCGTACAGCGCTCGCAGTTGCACCAGTACATCATTGGCATCGTGATAGGTGTCGCGACTGGGTAGGTACTCGTGCGAGAATGCGCCGTTGCTGTTCTGGCGATAGTGCAGATACCCGCCGACGCGCGCGATCGTCGCATCGAGCCGGTCGCCATCGACCGCGTCCTGCGGCACCAACTCTTCACCGCGGTAAAGCAACTTCATCGGAGCGCGCGCGCCCGCCTGCCAAACCTGAAAACCCCAGAAGCGGTAGTACTTAACCTTGTCCGCGAAGCGCACCTTGAATTCGTGCTTTACGCCGACTTGCGTTTCAGTCGCCAGCAACGCCAAATCCGGCGAGTAATTCTTTTCGATCACATCCGTCGGCAAGATGCGCCCCACCCGGTCGGCAAAACGCACTTCAAACCCCTCGATGCCGGGTTCATACGACGATTGCAATTCGCTTGTCCAAGTGCCGCTATCACCGAAGTATTGAACGTCGATTAACTCCGACTGGCCGGTCAACTCGAGTTCCAATCCAATATCCGCGCCGCCGCGACGAACGCGTACGTCGTCCTTCAACAACTGTTCGCCAAGCATCACGCCGGCTTCGACAGCCGCTTGGGCAAGGTTTTCAGCCTTCGAATGCCCTTGTGCAAGGTCGGCCCCGCTGCGCCATGCCGTCACATACACGTCGCCTTCAAAATCGCGAAACACCGAAGGGCAATAAGGTTGCGTCGTCGGCTGCTTACCACGCAGCGTGTCGCCCATCGCGCGACGGGCATATCGCAGGAGAAAGAACAAATCAGCCTGATCGATAGCCGGTCGAATATCGCCACCAGCAAGTCGCGTGCGCGCACTATCGTTGTCGGATGGGATTGCAGACTCGTCCGCGCCTTTATCAGCCTTGTCAGATTTGGTTGACTCAACCTTCGCGGGCTCATCGGCTTGCAACACGCGCAATCCGCTCGGCGCGACGACCCAAACGATCATCAACAACACGACCAAGATCGCGCCTGAGGCGGGCATATATGACTTGAAAGAGAACTTCGTTTGCATGTTGGCTAACTCGTCACGCTCGCGCTGTCAGTCACTTCCGTCTCCCGACGTGCTCGCGTCCAAATCGAAGGTGTCTGCTCAAAGCGGCCGGGTGCCCCCAAAAAATTGACGACATGGTCCGTCGGCCGAAACGTCGCCGGCAGGTATCCCGCGAACTCCCCGTCGACCTGCAACGGGCAACGCTCGACTGCCTCGATTTCGACCAACCGCCCCTTGAAGTAGGCCGCCCGCCGCGAGCGCCAACCGGGGCTGACCCACATCCGCAGGCAATCCCAAATCAGCGGCAATACCCAACGTCGCGGAAACACGGCCACGTCCAACCAATCGTCGGCCGGATCGGCCTGCCGCAATATCTTCACTCCCAAGGCATAGCGCGGCATTTTGCCGACCAAGGCCTGAGCCCGCCCGCGATAAACTTCTTCACCATCGACCTTTATGATGATATCCGGCCCACGGTAGCCCAGCAGCGTCCCGATCGTGGGCCACACATACGTCTTATACGAAATGTTGCCGGTGCGGGCCTCGGCCAATCGGCGAACCACCTCGCCGTCATACGGTAAGCCCGCCAATAACATAAACTTGCGCCCATTCACCTCAGAAAGACGGATTTGCTGCGTCTGCCCCGCCGCCACCGCCGCCAAGAGCGAGTTCGCCGAACGACGAATGCCAAGATACTTAGAGAGGATGTTCTCCGTCCCGGCTGGAATCGGCAGGAGCGGTGGCCCCTCGCGCGTCAGGCCATTCGCCGCCTCGTGAATCGTGCCGTCGCCGCCACGAACGCAGATAAGATCGAGCCCGAGATCACAACTTTCGGCGGCCAAACGGGTTGCGTCGTGTGCCGCCTTGGTGCGGCAAACCTCCACCTGGTGACCTGCCGTATCCAGCGCGCCGACAAAGGTATTGAAATACGGCTCTTCGGCGCGACGACCCGAGATCGGGTTGAAGATCACCCGGCAACGTAAAGGCCTGTCAGATAAGGAAGTTAGGTCTATTTCTTTCAACATCCGTCTCGGCTGGGTGAAAAATTCGACCGGGCGCGGGGCATGTGCCGGTAATTGATGGTAAGTTTCTCGGACGGAATGTTTCGCCCTGCGAACCGTTATTAACCCAGAGAGCTAGTAACCCTAAGGCGAAACGCTTCAAAACCCCGAGTACGAACGAGCGAGCATCATGACGTCGAGTTCATCGAAATCTTCGGATAAATCACAAGTTACGTCTATCCCCAGCGCTGAGGAAGCCGCCACCGAAGGTGTGCGCGAAACCGTCGAGTCAATCGTCGTCGCCCTGATCTTGGCGTTCGTCTTTCGCGCCTTCGTGGTCGAAGCGTTCGTGATTCCGACCGGTTCGATGGCACCATCGCTCTATGGCCTGCACGCCAACCTGCGCTGCGACAACTGCCAATACACATTCGCTTACGGTCTCAAAGAGCAAATGATGGCGGCGTATCAGAGACGTGGCGGCTTGCGCGAAAAATTCTCGGTGCGCTGCCCGAACTGTACTTGGCAAGATGGCGACAACGCATCGATCACATCCATCATTCCCAACGCCGGTGATCGCATTCTTGTATTGAAGTGGCCGTACGACATTGGTGGTGACTTACTCGGGCCGCAACGCTGGGATGTGGTCGTCTTTAAGAACCCGCAAGACGGCGAGATGAATTACATCAAACGCTTGCTTGGCCTGCCGGGCGAAGTGCTAGAGATCATCGACGGCGATGTGTACGTCGCCAAAGCCGATGATCTATCCGAAGCGCTGCGCGACAAACTCTCCGTGCCACAACCGTTACGCAATCAGAATTGGACGCAGCAAGATCAAAACGAACTCGATCGTCACCTGCGTATCCAACGCAAAACCGACCTCGCACAACAATCCTTATGGATGCTGCATTACGATCACGATTTTCTCCCCGCCAAGACCGAAGGCGAATACGGTAGCCGATCGAAGTTCGATCCGCCGCGTTGGTATTCGGAAGACGGCAGCGACGCGTGGGACGCAGATCGCCCGATCATCCGCTATACGGCGACTGATACAGAAGGCTATAAGTGGCTGCGCTTGGGCGGTCGCCGAATCGAAGATGAATACGGTTACAACAACACGTCAACCGATCAGGCGATGGAGCGCGACCCTAGATACAGTAGGCCCGCGCGTTTTGCCGTGACTGATTTCAAACTCGCGTTCACGCTGATGCCGGAAGAAAGCGGCGGCGCATTGTGCGTGCGCTTCAACAAACACGACGACAACTTCAAATTAGACATCGATCTAAATGGAGACATCGTACTGTATCGCCTCGACGATACCGGCCTGCCCGCGACGACCGAAGCGATCCCGCGGAAACTGGCGACGGGCAAGTTGCCGCGCCCGCTCGTCGATGGCACGTCGGCCCGATTCGAAGTCGAAAGCCTCGACTATCGCATTAGCCTGCGCGTTGACGGCAAAGATGTGCTGGCGACCGACGAAGATAAGTTCGCGCCAAACATCAAAACCTTACGTAAGCGCAGGCCCAACGATCTGGCGTCCTCGCGCAGCATGTATCTACGAATTGGCGCACGCGGCGCGCCGATGGAATTGGCACACGTGCAGGTGATGCGCGATGTCTTTTACCGACACAGCCAATTGCCATATGCGTCTCGCGAACAATCGGCATGGGGCACGCAAGGCAACCCGATCTACCTGCGCGATCGAGACAATTCGGAATATTACTGCTGCGGCGACAATAGCCCGCAAAGTCAGGACTCGCGCCTTTGGACCGACGCCAGCCCGTTTTTGAAGAAACGCCCCGAGTACCAACTTGGGACCGTGCCCGCCGACCAGATGATCGGTCGCGCGTTCTTCGTCTATTGGCCCAGTGGTTTACGGTTTAGCGATCACACGTTGGCGATCATCCCCAACGTCGGGCGAATGCGTTTTATTCGATAAGGCCGAGTCGCAGTCCTGACCATCGGCACAACTTGCGCGACGGGCTCACGGCAAAAAGTTGTCCACAAATTAACCACATGATTTTGACGGCTTGCGCATGCGTCGCGTGGGCTGCTGAATAGCCACGCAGGTATGTGAATTCCGGATATCTGGGGTCAGAGTCAGCGAGCAACTTTTTCAAACCCGTAAGCCGTGGGTATTCGGTGAGTTGTGTAGATGCTGCGGCGCTACCCGCCTTGGCCGGTTCGGGTTAGCCTTGTCGGGCACACTGGATGTTCCGCCGTCCGTCGAATCGCTCTCGACCGACGGCAGGGGCACAAGTTATTCACATTTGTCCCACAACTGTGAGGCGAAATCATGGCTGCCACTGCCCGTCTGTTAGAGACGAAGGAACTTGTGAAAACCTACTCCGGCCGCACCGTCGTGCGGAAGGTCTCTTTTTCAGTCGGCAAGGCGGAAATCGTCGGCCTCTTGGGCCGCAACGGTGCCGGTAAGACGACCAGTTTTCGCATGACCGTCGGCATGGTGAAGCCCGACGGCGGGGCCGTGTTTTTCCAAGGCGAAGACATCACGGCGCTGCCCATGTACAAGCGCGCTCAGCGCGGGCTCGGCTATCTGTCGCAGGAAAGCAGCGTGTTTGTTCGGCTGACCGTCGAACAGAACCTAATGGCCATTCTCGAATTGGTGCCCGGCATGCGCGGTAAAGAACGCCGCGCCCGCGCCGAGGAGTTAATGGCGCAGTTCGACCTTACGAAAAACGCACGCCAAGAAGCACGCACCCTATCCGGCGGTGAGCGACGCAAACTCGAAATCGCCCGCGCGCTGGTAACGCAACCCGCGATCATTCTGCTCGACGAACCCTTTAGCGGCGTGGACCCGATTGCCGTGCAGGATTTGCAACGCGAAATTCGCCACCTGCGTAACGACCTCGGCATTTCGATTCTGCTGACCGACCACAACGTTCGTCAAACGCTCGAAGTTACCGACCGTAGCTACATCATTCACGAAGGCCAAGTACTACGCGAAGGCAGCCCACGCGAATTGATCAACGACCCGATGGTGCGCGATACGTATCTGGGTACGACGTTTAAGGGCGACGAATTCGATCAGCCGGCGGCGTAGCGTTCAAAAAATTTGCCGATAGCGACGCACGCCATGCGCACGCCGCTACCGGTCGCCCCATCAGCCATGCTTCTCAAATTGGTCCTTACTGCCGAAAGTACGGATCGTCCTTAATCACCGTTATCACGACCGGCGCAAAGTCGACCGAGACCTTTGTCGCGTGGCCCGCATCATTGTCCGAGCCGGTATCGCCGACGCAGCGGAAACACTGCACGAGGTTACCCGTACCGGGACAGATCAAATCTTCCGAGTGATTCGTATCCTCATACGAATCTTCGCAAATGGTCGGCGTCAGGATGTTGATGATTCGATACCCCGGTGGGGCCGTGTAAATCTTCTCCCAGTCCGACGTGCCTACGGCCGTCGTCCAATCGCTTTCGGTTTCTTCGGCAAACATCCAAACCTGTGCTTGCAGGCTTCGGGCGCCGCCCAGAATGAAATCGGCACCGGCCAAACGCGCTTCCAAAATCACGAACGGACCGTTACCGCTAAAATCTTTATCACCGCGCGTGTGCGGCGGACGGAACGTGATACTTCTCGGATGCACCGTGATGTTCTCTGGCTGCGGACGATCGGGCTGGAGAATCGGCAGCGTCGATACAACTTCACCATCCCAACGCAGCTCCATCAATGTGCAGCCGAGCGACAGTTGCACGCCATTCGCGGCGAGATTCACCTTACCCTCGTAGTGCGTCGCCATCGTCAGCGCGAACGAACACTCTTCGTATGCGCCGTCGCGCAACATCCACAGTTCCATCTTCTTACCCGTCGGATCGCGTCGGTCGAAGTCATACCCATAGAACGTCATCGCGTTCACTTCGTCATCTAACACTCGTTGCACATCCAACGCGTCTGGCGTGAAGCCAAGAAACGCGGGCGGATAGATCGGCGGCTCTTTGCCCGTGATCTCGGCCTTCAAACGGTTCAGCGCCTCTTGCACGCGCCGCGACACGAAATCGCCCGACGCAATCACGCTGACGGTCGTTGCCTTTATGCCGCGCTGCAACACTTCATCAATATCTGCCTTTAAGTCGTTTTCGACATCGGGCAGTTGCTCTTGAAGATCGCGTACGATCTCTTGCCACGCGGCGCTGTTCAAATCGATCGCTGCAATGGCCGCTTCGATTTGATTGGCAACGTTGTTGATCGGCTCGAGCGCATCGCCGATACCGCAGCCGAGATTCAACGCCGGGCCCAACAGAATCAGAAAGCCCAACAGAAGACCGATCGGCCCTTGCATGACTTTTGAAACCGCACGCTTGGATTTTCTTGCCGCACACATATCCGCTTCTCCTCTACCGCGAGGGAGGATTGCACCGTCGCACCAACGCCGATGCGGTCGGCCGATTGCCAATTGCGGTTTGGCGATACCGGGCACGATGGTCGCAAGGTATCTGTGCGACACAGCAATGCGGGCATACACGCGGTAAGTAAAATTTTTTGAAAAACCGTCCGCGAATGAGGGATTCGTCGGTCTGGTGTCCAAGAATTGAGGCGTTTCGCTTCGCTCACGCGGGCCCATTGAGCCGCCGCTGACCGCGCGCCGATAGTCCCACCGGAAGCCCGCTGCGCCGTCGGTACGGAGAAAATTCTGCCGTGCCGTAATAAACGTAGAGATGCCGCGTTCGGCATCACGGGCCTCGCATCGATTCACAACAGGAGATTGATGAATGACCAAGCGAATTTTTCTACTGCCCGTTCTTGCGCTCGCAATTCAAACCGGATGCGGCGTTAGCGGCCTCATCGACTCGGCCGATCAACTCACCACCGAACAGATCAACGCGATTCTTGCCAGTCTCGACGCAACGCAGGGCATTTCCGATTCCGCGGAAGCCGTGAGCCCCGGCGTATCGAGCGAAGATCAACAAAACGGCAAAGCCGCCGATGCGGATTTACTTATTAACTTCGGTACGTGCCCGGCAGTAACGCTTGAAACCGACGACCAAGGAAACGATCCGCCAAGCCTGACCGTTGACTTTGGCAATGGTTGCGCTCCCAACGCTGTTGAAACGACGACCGAATGCAGCGGCTCGGCGACGGGCACGATCACGTTCTTCCCACGCGAAATCACGCTCGCATTTAGCGACTTCGGTTGTGGCCAACGCAATACCGACGGCGATGTTGAATTGAGCTGGTCGCGTGCGAACAATACGGTAACCGTCGATGGCAGTTGGGACCTTACCGTGACGCCGAACGACGGCATCGCCAGTACGACCGAAGGCAGCGGTACGGCGACGTACGACAACAGCACGCGCTCGACGACGATCACCACTTACAACGGCATGCTGACGCGCACCGGCAACACGTGGACGACGGAGCTCGACGACATTCAGGTGAGCTATCAGAACAACGTCAACCTGATCCCGTTCGCAGGCACGGCCACGATAACGGGCACACGCGTGGGTACTGTTGTCGCAACATTCGACGATGACTCGCCGACGACACGCGTTATCTTTCTTAGCATTAACGGTGGACCGACGTTTGAGTATGAGATACCGTCGGAATAGTCACGAACACCGATAACTTGATTCAGCCGACAGGCCGTCATCGATGCGATCGATGACGGCCTGTTTTGTTTAGATGGAATGACAGGAGGCGCGAGGTCGCCAGGTAAACGGATTTACACAGTACAAATCGTCGGGTTCACTATCTCGGCGTACCCCGGATAAAAGACACAGCAACCGTTATTCAGACAATTATCTAAAATATCAATAATCGCCACTTGTTTCGGGGAACCCCGGTCTGAATTTGGCGTATCACTTTCTGCAACGCATTTGCAATAAGCCGCAAACCCTTGCGTTACTCGAAAAAGAAGGAAGCGGCACCCACCGTAACAACCTCGCCTCACCCACCTGCATAAGCCGCACCAACCTTGAGGAGGCCCGCCATGAGACATTGCTTTATTTAGGCCGTTGTGCACCGATTAACGCGATTGCCCCATCGCACAGAGCAGCGCGTTAGCTCGCTTTCGTGCAACGGCCCCACCGAGCCGACCGACCCGCCTGTTAATCATGATGCGTACGCCGTGCGCATCACCTGCCCGTGACGAATCGTGTTTTACCCGCCGTCAAACTCGTGCGCCCACTTTGCGCGCACTCTTCCAACATGGGAGAATACTCATGAATACGAACCGACGCTCAACCGCAATCGGATCATGGATCGCAACAACATCGATCATCGTCGCCAGCACACTGATATACGTTGCTTGCGACCAAGCGGCCATCGAAAACGCCGCGCTCAATAACCTTACCGACACGCCAAACAACACCCCGCCACCGCGCTCGATGGTGCAACGACCGCGCCGTCGTCCGTCAACGCAGCCACCGACCGATCAACCGCCGAACGCCAACGCTCGCGCCGCTCAGTTCCCCGCCGACTTACGCACCATCGACGGCACCAACAACCATCTCGCCAATCCTACGTGGGGCAACGTCGACGAGGCCTTTATCCGTCTTGCTCCCAACGCATACGAAGACGGGACCAACACTCCTGCCGGCGCCACGCGGCCAAGCCCGCGTGCTATTAGTAATGCCGTGATCGCACAAACCGCCTCAGTCGTGAATGAAAAGAACGCGTCCGACTATCTCTGGCAGTGGGGGCAGTTTCTCGATCACGATATCGATGAGACGCCCATTGCAGAGCCCGCCGAAGCGCTCGACATTCCCGTACCCATTGGCGACGCGTTCTTCGACCCGTTCAATACGGGCAGCGTGACGATTCCCTTGGATCGCTCGGCCTTCCAACTCGTGAACGGTGTGCGCGAGCAGTTCAACGTGATTACCGCGTACATCGACGCCTCTAACGTGTATGGTTCTGAACACGAACGCGCAAATGCCCTGCGCACCAACGACGGCACCGGTCGCTTGTTAACTAGCGCGGGCGATCTTCTGCCGTTCAACACACCGGGCCTTGCGAACGCGCCGAGTAACGATGCAACACTCTTCCTGGCGGGTGATATCCGCGCGAACGAACAAGTCGCGCTCACCGCCATGCACACGCTCTTCGTGCGCGAACACAATCGAATTGCCGACAGTATCACCGCCGCCAACCCGACGCTGCCCGGTGACGACATCTACGAATTCGCCCGCGCGATCGTGGGTGCCGAGATGCAAGCGATTACGTACAACGAGTTTCTGCCGCTACTGTTGGGCGGTGGCGCACTCGGCCCCTATCGCGGCTACCGGCCTGAGGTGAATCCGAACATTGCCAACGAGTTTGCGACTGCTTGCTACCGCGTGGGGCACAGCATGCTGTCGAGCACGGTAATGCGCCTCGATGCCGACGGTAACGAGATTGCGAACGGTCACCTGTCGTTGGCAGCGAGCTTCTTCAACCCGCAGCTCATCATCGACGATGGTATCGAGCCTCTACTGCGGGGCTTGTCGGCGCAAGCGGCTCAACGCGTCGATGCCTATCTCATTGACGATGTCCGCAACTTCCTGTTCGGCCCGCCCGGGTCCGGGGGTTTCGATTTGGCATCGCTCAACATTCAGCGCGGTCGCGACCACGGCTTACCGACGCTGAACCAAACGCGCATCGCTATGGGCCTTTCGGCTTTTGCATCGTTCGACGAGATCACCAGCGACGCCACCGTCGCAGCAAATCTTGCGTCCGTGTATGACGACGTGAACGATATCGATCTGTGGGTTGGCGGTCTGGCAGAAGACCATATTGCCGACGCGATGATCGGCGAAACGAAATACACGATCATTCGCGATCAATTCCGCCGCCTGCGCGACGGCGACCGATTCTTTTATCGTGCCTATCTGCCCGATTCGTTGGTGCGATATGTCGACTGTATGACACTGGCCCGCATCATTCGCGCGAATACGTCGATCGGTGACGAACTCGGTGATGATGTGTTCATCGTGAATGCATCAGCGATCAGCATGGAGGGGACAATGGATGCAAATGACGTCGGCTCGCTGATTGCTGAATTCTTGTCGCGACCCGCACCAACAACCGAGTGATACACTCAAGAACATTCACCGCGATGGCGGGAGGCCGAAAGGCTTTCCGCCATCTCAGTTACTCTCGAAAAGAACTTACGACGGCGCATCGTGCAATTCGAATCGGCCGGAGCTTGCTTTCAAATCGCAATAGCAGTGCGGCATTTCGAACCCGTCGTTCACAGAAGCATTTCCCTTCAATAAATCCTGAATCGATAGAGCTTTTTCGATCAACGGCGGACACGGCACGTTACACAAAAACTGAATCTCAATAATCTCATCCACGAGTTGCGCGGCTGCATGTTGGTCGCCGGTTAACATGAGCACTTCCGCATATCGCACGGCGGTCCACGCAGCTTGCGGATTCGTAAGTCCCCAAACGGCGCGATTGAGATGATACAAACTGCGGGCCCGTTCAACGGCATCCGGAATATCCAACCGGGCCTCGCAAACGGATAGGAGACTTCCCGCCTCGGCCGTTTCCTGATGGGCGAAGCCGTTTAAGCGGCGGCGGATCTCAAAGGCCTCGCGATATAACTCAAGTGCCGATTCCCAATCCCCTGCTTGCTCATGAATCTCAGCCAGCCCGATCAACGGCACGGCGAGCTTCACGTGATCGGTACCATACAAATCCCGCCATAAACCGGCAGCTTCTTCGAACAGCCGTCGCGCCTGATCTATATCCCCTTGTGCCAGTAAGATTCGTGCGTAGTTTTGCAGCGCATAGCCGTTTCCTGCTACGGGCGGGTGACCTCGTTCGCGCGGCTCGACATACCATCCTTCATACACGATCTTCAACATGGTGCGAGCGCGCTCAAGCTCGCCGATGTTCATTAAGAAGATGCCGAAGTCGTTATACACAAGCGCCTCGCCCGGTTGGCCTTCGGAACCCGGCATTTGAAGCGCTATTTCATACAGCGCGTATGCCGCCTGAAACTCGCCGCGGATTTGCATTACGGCAGCCAAGTCGTTGTACGCAAACGCCAATCGGTTATGACCATTGGGAAACAGCGGTTCGAGAAAATCCAACTGACGGCGATAAACTGTCTCTGCCGCGTCGCAATCTCCACGGCGAAGATATATCTCTCCCAGGTCGGTCAACGCCAGCGCGATCTCCAGCGATAGGCCGCGCGGAAGTTTCTCGGCACGTTCGATCAACTCGGTCAAAACCGGAATCGCCGCTTGATCGCGCCCGGCTTCGACCAGTCGCCGCCCGTAATACCCCAATGCCTTAATAAACTCGGTTGATTGCGGCTGCGTCGCGCGCCGTATCTCCGTCGCCTCACGTAGCAATCGCATTCTGCCGTCCACATCCTCCGGGTTAATTCGCGAAAGCGCTTCCAAACTATCTGCGATATCGGGGTGTTTGGCGGGCAATTGGGATTTGCGAATCTCATACGCTTCCCGAACGAGTTCCTCAAATCGATCGAACTGCGTATCAGCCATCAACGCGTAACGGGTGAGCACCCGCGCATAGTCGAGACTTGCCGTATCGCCCGATGATTTGCGAAGATCGACCGCCGCTCGGTAACAACGCGTTGCCTGCACGCCACGATGTAGTATCAACCAACCGTCGCCGAGCTGTTCGTATAAGCCTGCGCGCGTCAAAGGCTGTTCGATGAGTGAGGAATCGAGACTATCTGTTAACCGCGTTAGTAGCGATTCGATATTGAGTTCGGAACCGTAATGATTCGCGTCGAGGTCTGAAATAATCTCGCTAAGATAGCTGCTGACGGCCAATGCCTTGTCGCGTTCGCGCGCGATGCGTCGGGCGTTGCTGGCAATCTGCCAAACGGCGACCGTGATCACGATCACCAATGTCAGCACCAGGCCCGTTGCCACACGATGTCGCGATGCAAAACGCCGAGCCAAATACCATGGGCTCGGCGGTCGCGCCGCGATCGGTCGCGCTTGCAGGTAACGCTCTAAATCATCCGCCAACTCGTTCGCCGATTGATATCGGCGATCGACATCTTTCTCCAACGACTTCAACAGAATCGTCTCTAAATCCGACGACATCTGCGCATCGAGGCGGCGCGGTCGCGTTACCGGCTCTTCGCAAATCGCTCGCGCTGCTGCCGCCAACGTCAAGCCGCGCACGTCGTGCGGCAATCGCCCGAGCAACAGTTCGTACAGCATCACACCGAGCGCATACACATCGCAACGCGTATCGATATCCGCATTGTCGCTGTCGGCTTGCTCCGGACTGAGGTAGGCGAGCGTTCCGACGAGGGTACCGCTCATCGACATGCCGATCGAAACACCCGCGTCGGCATCCAATAAACGCGCCAAGCCAAAGTCCAAGACCTTTGGCTTGCCAGTGTCATCGATCATGACGTTATGCGGCTTTAGGTCGCAATGAACCACGCCCTTCACATGCGCAAACGCAATTGCGCGACATATCTCGATGAATATCTTTAACAACGCGCGCTGCGAATCCACACTTCCGGTCGATCCAAATCGATTCTCATAATAGATATCGAGCGTTACTCCACGAACATATTCCATCACTAGGAAGGGATGACCGTCGGCCGTGTGTCCGACGTCATAAAGCGTGGCGATGTTCGGATGATTCAAGCGCGCCAACATGCGCAGCTCTCGCTGAAACAAGCGCCGCGACTCGTCGCGGGAACGAAATCCAATGGGAAGCAACTTGACGGCGACTTCGCGATTGGTGTTCTCTTGAATCGCTTGCAGCACCCACCCCATGCCGCCGCGACCGAGTTCGTTGAGTACGCGGTAGCCGGGTAACGCCGGCAACTCCATCTGCATGAAGCGCGGCAGATGCACCAATCCATCGAACGCCGCGCCGATGTTCGACGAGCCGCCGTCGAGCCGTTCGAGCAGTAAGTCGAGTGCGTCTGACCGTCCAGCCTGAAACTCAGCCAGCGCCCGGTCGATCTCATCCGGCGTCGCCGGCAGATCGCTTTCGATGAACTTCGGATCGAGCATCGTTCGGCCCCTTGCTGCTGCCCGTTACGTCTCGACGCAGCGTCCGCAGTGCCCTTAAGAAAAGCATCGACGCCGCGGGACGCGATAGTTCGAGCCGCTCGGCGATTTCTGCGATCGGCAATTGGTCAACCAACGCCAATGTGATGACTTCCCGATAGCGCGGCTTGAGCCCGATGAGGGCATTTGCGATGCGAATAACATCTTCGCGATTCTGCGCTTGCGTTCCGGGCGTAAGGCTATCCGCTAACAGACTCACCCAAATTGCATGCGCGCCGCTGTCGTCATCGGCGGCGGAAAACCGGCCTTGCTGTTCGACACGAGCCTGCTTCTTCAAGAAATCCGCAACGCGGCGCGAAACGATTGTCGAAGCGAACGAACGCAATGCGGCAAAGGTCGGCAGCTTTAACGAATCGAGCCCTTGGCTCAGCCCGAGGCAGCTTTCCTGCACCAAATCATCGGCGTCATGCTGCTGATGGGGCATCGGCGACAGTCTCGCAAAGACCATCGCGCGCACCATCGGACGTACCAACGTCATCAGACGTTCGCGCGCTGTCGCCTCGCCCGCTATCGCCGCTTTCACCAAAGCGTCGTGTAAACCCGTTGCGTCGTCATGCATACAACCCAGCGAGTGTACGTTGCGCCCGCTGCAAGGTAAATAATTGGGGCGCGTTATGGGGACTTGAAACTGTTTAGTCCACCGTTACCTGCTGCTGTAACAACATTTTTTCGAGAATTGGGCCGCCTCGCGCGTTGCGCCGACCGAGCAGGGGTGACTAATACTCGGCGATAATCGATGAACGCGGTCGTCGCCTTTGAATGGTGGAAAGGAATGCACGTTGGGAAACGCAAGACGGTGCCCTATGGGGGTAGGGCACCTTGCGTTGATCGCATCGCCAGCATTTGAGCCACGAAGGACTCAATCATCCCCAAACATGCCGCTCAGCCCGAAGCCGCCGAGGATGGAGCCTTCGCCCTTGCCGCCCGCGGCGCTGAAGGTGCCGGCGATGCGGCCTGCGAGGCGCGAGAACGGTAGCGACTGTAACCAAACCGTGCCGGGGCCGGTGAGGCTGGCCATGAAGATACCTTCGCCGCCGAAGAGCATCGTCTTTACGCCGCCCGCGCGCTCGATGTCGTAATCCACACTGGGTTGAAACGCGACGAGACAGCCCGTGTCGCACCGCAACTTTTCACCCGCTGCGAGTTGCCGCCGGACAATCGTGCCGCCCGCATGCACGAACGCCAAACCATCGCCCTTTAAACGCTGCAGAATAAAACCTTCACCTCCAAACAGACCTGCACCGATTTTTTTCTGAAACGCGATATCCATCTGCACACCGCGCGCGGCGCATAAAAACGATTGCTTTTGACAAAGCACTTCGCCGCCGAGTTCGTCGAGATGCATCGGAATGATTTTGCCGGGATAGGGCGCCGCGAATGCGACTTGTTCGCGTTGCTGACTGATCGCGCCAAACGTCGTTAGGAACAGCGACTCGCCCGTAACCATGCGCTTACCGGCGTCGAACAACTTGCCCAACATGCCGGTTTGCTTGCTCGGATCGCCGAAGACGGTTTCCATCTGAATACCGCTCGACATGTGCATCATCGCGCCGGCTTCGGCCACGACGACTTCGTTCGGATCGAGCGTGATTTCTACAAACTGCATATCGTCGCCGAAGATTTCATAATCGATCTCGTCCGCCACGCGCGTGCCCCGCGAAGGTGCCGGTGGTGGGCCACCCGTGCCGCGCAGCGCGTTCATGATCGGCGCGACGTGTCGTGCCTTTACCCAGTCGGCCGTGCTCGGCCCATACACGAGCGTGTCGGGACCCTCTAAGCTGGGCAGCTTGGCAATAAGTTCTTCGAGGCTCATGGGGCCGACGGGTTTGTCAGCAGACGCGTGATACCAACCGGTGTTTTGCGACATGGCGTAGTCCTAACAATGCAAACTTGTGTTACTGAGCCGTTATTTAGCGAGGGCTGCCTTCACAAGGCTAACGTCGTACGTCGTGACCTCAAGCGCGTGCCCCCACGGGTCGTAGAAATAAACCGAGTATGATAACTCGTGATCGACGACCTCAATGGAATTGAGCGCAGCCCCGTCTTTATTTCGCACATCCCGCGCGGCGATCTCATTAATGAAGCGTAGAAAATCGTCACCGCTCACGCCGAAGGCGACGCGCCGGTAACCGTGCGTCGCGGGCGCGACGCTTGCAGGCCCTTCGAATAACGCCAGCTTACCCGCGCCGTCGGCGGTCGCGATCATCAACGGGCCGCGCGAGTCGGTCGCCCACGTTTCAAACGGCTTTACGATTTCCAACCCCAGCGCGGAGCGATACCACGCCGCCGCTTCATAGCGGTCGGGAACGAACAATTCGACGTGATCGATGGAATGGACGGGCATCGATGCAGATGGTATTGGAAATGCGTTGATGGTGCGCGTGGAGTCGGCGGATCGGGGGGAGATAGAACAGGTGCCCCATCCTTCGCGCCAGCGAAGGGTGGGGAATCGCGTTTTCAAACGTTGGGGCGGCAACAAAAGCGAAACACCACGCATTACTAAATATGGGGGTGACTCCCAAGTTCGATTGAACATCACATCGCTGAATGGTCCCCCAGCCCCAGAGGGGCAGGGGCACCCGGGTTAGTTCTTAATCGTCGGGACAGCAACGCAAAAAGATGCCCCACCCTTTTCTTCGAAAAGGATGGGGCACCCGTTATTGCGTGTTATGACATCACGTACTATGTCTTAAAACTTATGGTCTCACCTACTATGTCTTCAATCCTTATGGTTACACAATCTTCGTATTCACAATCTACGTCGTCACCAACTACGCCTTCACAATCTTCTTGCGCCCCGTTTTCACGTTACCCGTAGCATTGCGCGTATCGACGACGAGTTGCGAATGCTTCACGATCTCGTCGTAGTCGTAAGACGAATGGTCCGTTGAGATCAGTACGGCATCATACTTCTTGAGATTGGCCGGCGTGAGCGCGACCGACTTCATCTTGAGATCGTGTTCGCGCCCCTTGTGCGTGCGCGGCACATGCGGGTCGTTGTAGTCGACCAGCGCGCCGTGCTCTTGCAGCATGTGGATCAGCTCGATGCTCGGGCTTTCGCGGATATCGTCCACATCCTTCTTATACGCCAAACCCAGCACCAAAATCTTCGAGCCACGAATCGGTTTCTTATGATCGTTTAGCGCCAACGAGAGGCGATGGATCACGTATTCCGGCATGGCCGTGTTAATCTCACCGGCCAGTTCGATGAACCGTGTCGCCTCACCATACTGCCGCGCTTTCCACGTGAGATAAAACGGGTCGATCGGGATACAGTGACCGCCCAACCCCGGACCGGGATAGAACGCCGAATAACCAAACGGCTTGGTCTTGGCCGCTTCGATCACATCCCAAACATCGATGCCCATCTTGTCGAACAGCATCTTTAATTCGTTGACCATCGCGATGTTCACGCAACGGTAAACGTTCTCAACGATCTTGGCGGCCTCGGCGACCTCGCAACTGTTGACCGGAATCGCCTGCGACAGCGCCTGGCCATACATCGCCATTGCGATCTTCAAGCTGTCCTTATCGTGACCGCCGACGAGTTTGGGAATCGTCTCTGTCGAAAAGTCCTGTCGACCGGGGTCTTCGCGCTCGGGGCTGTAGGCGAGGAAGAAATCCTTACCGGCCTTGAGGCCACTGGCCTCTTCCAGAATCGGCTTTAACAAGTCGCTCGTCGTGCCGGGGTACGTTGTCGATTCGAGCGTCACCAACTGCCCCGCGCGCAACTTCTTACCGATCGCACGCGCCGTCGATTCAACGTAGCTCATATCTGGGTCGCGCGTTTTAGATAGCGGCGTCGGTACGCAGATGATGATGGCATCGGGCTTATTGAGTTCGCCCATGTTCTCGGTCGCGCGAAACTTCTTCGACGCCAGCAGATCCTTAATGGTCGAATCGGGTATGTGCTTGATGTAGCTCTTGCCCGCGTTGAGCTTCTTCACTTTGTCGGGATCGACATCGAAACAGAGCGTGGCAAACCCGGCCTTGCCGAACGTCCGCGCCAGCGGCAGCCCCACATAGCCCATACCCACGACACCGATCAGTGCCTTGCGATCCAAATACTTCTTTTCGAGCTGTTTGACGTCCAACCGTCGTACTCCGCGCTGTAGCACCGGCTGCCCGCCGATGTCGTCAATCGTCTTCACCGCCAGCGAAAAAACCGCCCGCGTTCTATATCCTTCGGCATTAGACCGCCCGCCCAACATAGCGGCAAGGCGCATAAATACAGCAGGCCGTTCGTCCTGAACGGCCTGCTGCAGCAAGTGGGTGGGATGCAAAAAGGAGCGTGGAATAGGATATCAGCACTCGAACGGGTGAGCCTTGTTCGCCAACGCTTGCGGGGGCAAGATCGGCGGCTCGTCATCGGTCGTCGAAAGGCGAATTAGCCGTCCGACTGTTCTTCGAGCATTTTGCGTAGGTAGCCGTTTTCGCGGCGGGTGGCTTCGAGATCGAACAGCAGGTACTTCACCGACAGGCGGAGGTAGTCGAGCGATTCCTGCAGGCTGGTGACCGTGGCACGCAGCTTGGCGTGTCGTTCCTTGGTCTGTGCTGCGAGGGTTTCGAGCTTGGTGCGATCTTCGGCGGGCAGGTTTCCGATTTCTTTCACCAGTTCGGCCAGCTTCTTCTGAAACGTGTTTTCGTCCATCACCCTCTCCTCAGTGGTTGGTGAGTTTTGCGGTTTGCGACGGCTTTCTGCGACGCTCGGTCGCGTCCGTCGTTGACGCTCGGCATAAATTGCACCCGGCGTGCCAACACTGCCGCCCCAATTGACTCTATTCACGTAAACCACTGAAATAAATAGGCTTACACTTGATTACAGCCCGCGGCACACCAGATTTCCGACTGTCCGGCTGTGCGGCCTCGTTGCAAATGGGCAACACGCCTGCTTGTGGCCGTGCCGGAAAACGACGATGTTGTGCCAGCGCGACGGCAACGGACTGCCGCGTTGTGAACCTGCAACCTGCCACCGACGCTCGGAAAGGCGAAAAGGCCCACTATGGGACGAACCACACCGCAATCGGGTTCGAGCACGTTAGACCGCCTCGGCTGGATGGCCGTCATCGCCATCGCGGCGGCGGCAGCGTTATGGCCCGCGCTAGACGGACAATTCCTGAATTGGGATGACGATCGGAATTTTTTGGCGAACGCCAGTTATCGGGGCTTCGGGCCGGAACAATGGGCGTGGGCGTGGACGACCGACCACGTCGGCGTGTGGCAACCCTTCGCATGGATGCTGCTGGGGCTCGAACATGAAATCGCCGGAATCGACGCGGACGGCGTACCGCGACCCTTCGCGTATCAGGCGGTCAGCCTCGGCTGCCACATTCTAAATGGTTGGCTCTTGTTTGGATTGTTGTCGACCCTGGTCGCCCGCGCGGGGGGAATGTCGCGACCCGACCGCGTGCGGGTGATGGCGGCGGGGGCCATCGCCACGCTATTCACGGTGCATCCGCTGCGCGTGGAAGCCGTGGCGTGGATATCGGCACAACCCTATCTGCCGGCGATCGGATTTAGCTATCTGTCGATTTGGATATACCTGCAGCGCTTCGACGAACGCGGTGAAGCGCGGTCAAGCTCGTTTGCGTTATTGGTCGCGTCGTTTTTGTGCTTTGTGATTGCCTGCGGCTTTAAGGCGGTGGCCGTGACGACACCATTGGTCTTATTGATCGCAGATTTTTATCCATTGCGTCGCCACCGCGTAGCACCGGCCCAGCGCGGTAAGCGTTTGCAGCGCATCGTTATTGAGAAGCTGCCCTATTTTGCGGTTGCGGCGTTCGTTGCATACATGGCCGCATGGGCCAAGGACGTTGGCCAAGGCAAGGAACTCGCCGGCCTGTTCGGTTTCGACCAGCGCCTTGCACAAGCGTGTTGGGGATATTGCTTCTATCTCATCAAGACGATCTTGCCGCTCGGTTTGAGCCCCTTTTATGAAGTGCCTACCGACTTTGGTTTGGCGACATGGCCGCTACTGCTTGGGCTGCCCGTTGTGCTCGCTGTTACGATTGCGTGTGTTGCGTTGCGGCGCAAGGCCCCCTACTTGCTTGCGGCGTGGGTGTGTTACCTAGTCGTGTTGCTGCCCAACAGCGGGATCGTGCAAATCTCGCAACAGCTTGCGACCGACCGTTACAGTTATTTCGCACTGTTGGGGCCAACGGCATTGTTGGCGGCGCTTTTGGCATGGCGGCTCGGTCACGCGCGCGGCCAAACAGCGGCAACGGTTCGCACGTGGTTGGTCGTGCTGGTGGCAATGGCGGCGTTGATCGTGTTGAGTCGACAACAATCCGCTCGCTGGCGCGATTCCATCGCGTTGTGGGCATACGCCGTCGAGCTCGATCCGCAATCGCCGCACGCGCGTTGTCAGCTTGGTCAGGCACTGATCGCAGACTTCCGATTCGACGACGCCATCGAGCAACTCGAACGCGCTGTCGAACTGGCACCCGATTTCGCGTTTGCATATTCCAACCTCGCCGTCGTGCAACTCGAAACGTCTCAAATGCAAGCTGCGATTGAGAACTTCAACCTTGCATTGCAATACGGCAGCAACTTCGCGGATGGCGATTTGGCCAAGATTCACTTCGGCCTTGCTGTTGCTCACTTCCGGACCGATCAAATGCGCGAAGGGTTGTATCACGCCAAAGAGGCCAGCCGCTTGGGCTTTCCGCCGGACCGCATCGCCGATTTGATGGCGAGTTTTTGAGGGGTGATGGGGAAACTTATTGATGGATGTCGCGCGGAAATGAATCCTCCGCGTTCGATTGATTACAACATCGCAACGTTAATCCAGATACCCGAGATCTTGCAGGCGATTGCTGACGTCTTCTATCTCGTCGGCTGTCAGCGCTGTTTCGAGTTCTTCCACGCGGCGATCCTGTGGCGGTTCGTACGTCACGTCGACCGGGCTGCGGAAGATATCGCGTAAGACCGTGCCATCCATATCCTTCGGCACGGGTTGGCCGAGCCCAGCAAGAATCGTCGGCGCAAGGTCGGCGATGTGCGCTCGCACGTCGCGCTGACCGGCATGAATCGTCGGCCCCCACGCGGCAAACACGCCATCCAATCGGTGCGTGCCTTCCAATCGACTAAACGGCACCCAACGGACCGGTGCGCGGCCGCGAATCTTCTTCACGACGGCCAAACCATCAGCCGGTGCCAGCAACAAGTCGGGCATCCATGGATGATCGCGCCGATCGCAGTCGTACACATCTTCGGTGATGAAGACATCGGTAAATATCTTCATCGTGCGGCCTTCGCGATCTTTACACGTGGCTTTCAACAAACGCTGACGAATCTCATCGCGCAGCGATTCAAACTCGGACGGTTCGACCACGCCGTTGGGCTGTCGTCCTTTTAGATTGAGATACAAAAAGCCATAAACGCCTGCATGTAGCACGCACGCTTGAGAGTTCGACCAATCGAACGCCAGATCGTTCTCGACGCTGTTCATGCCGCCGGTCGTCATCGGCGAGTTGTTGCCAGTCAATCGCCGACGCCAAGTTTCCAGCCGGTTCCGTACCTGTGCGAGCGGGCTACGCAATTTGAGATAGCCCCACTTCGCCAGTAACAAGTTGGGCTGGGCCTTGCCATCGAGGCTGCCATGGCCGTGGTCGGACATGACGATGATGTGTGCATCGTGTTCGCGCGCCAGCGCTTTTAACTTGCCGATGACTTCGTCGAGGTAAATCCAACACGATTCGGTTAGCTCGGCGCGGCGCGGGTCGCTATCGCGCGTACGGTCGTCGATATAACGCCAGGCTTTGTGCTGCAGGTTATCGACCAGCTTATACAGCACCATCATCACGTCCCAGCCGTACTTCTCGCCGCACATGCGAGCGAGGTCGTAGCCTCGATCGAAACTCTGCTTGATGTATTCGAGATTCTTTTCAAACAGTTCGTTGCCGCCACCGGCTTTGCGCTCCCAACGCTTTTCATGGGTATAATCGGGAAAGCGCTTCAGAATTTCGGCCTGCAAATCCTTCGGGTAAGTAAAGTCTTTCCCGTGCGGCGTGTCGAAACCGCTGATCATGAAGCCGTTGACTTCGATCGGCGGATAGGTCATCGGCACGTTGATCGAACCGACGCGATAACCCTTGTGGCTAAGGATTTCCCAAATCGTTTGGGCGTTGGTCTGAATCTCTTGATTGTTATTTAACATCAAGCGATTTTCGGCGGGCTCGTATCGCAGGAAGTCGATGATGCCGTGCTTGCCCGGGCCCTTGCCGGTCATGAACGTCGTCCAAGCCGCAGGGGTAATCGGCGGACGCGTGGATTCGAGCGGACCGGACACGCCATTGTCGACCAAATCTTTTAACTCGGGCATCTTGCCCGCGTCCATCAATGGGCCGAGCACATCGAACGTCGCGCCGTCGAGGCCGAGCAACAATATCTTTTTGAAAGGGGCTGCACCGTCACCGTTGCCACCGGCGACGCCGTCGTGGGGTGGTGCGAGATGGGGTTGGTCGTTGGCGTGGGGTCGATCCGTCATCTATGTCCGCGCAAAATCGATTACTTCGTCAAACTTAGCCAAGGCTAAATTCTAACCCTAGCCGTCAACCATCGCAACTGGCCGCATCTTATCATCGAATCGCCGCTTTAGCGCGGTGCCTGCCACGGGGCAACCTTCTCGAACACGTACAAATAGGGCACATCGCGAAACGGCAGCGGCTCGGTTGCCAAAACCCGGCGGAACGACGGGCTCAGCGCGAACCACTCCAAATCCACGCCGTGGTCCTCGCCCCCTGCGAACTGCCGCTCCCACGCGACCAGACTACCGACAGGGGTGGCCTCGATTAGCCCGACCGTCGTCGGTCGTTGCGCGGGCATCGCACGGCCGGTGCGAAGATCGATAAACGGATGGGCGGAAACGACCTCGCGATCCGCCAGGCCAAGCCGTTTGAGTTCGACGAGCATTTTATCCACGAGTTGCGCATCGGGCGTGGGCCGCAACGGTCGATGCAAGCCGTAGACCGTGAGTGACAAGATGACGACGAGCCCCGCAGGGACGAGCGAGCGTGCGACGAGCGGCCAGCACTTCATTCGGGATAGCACGAACATGATCAGCGCAAGCCCCGCCAACGACCACGACGAAATGCGAATGGCCCAAACGGCGTAGTGAATCACTGCCATCTCGATGTCTTGCCCGCCTTGCAACACCAATTGCCGTTCGAGCGCCAACCAAAGAAATAGCATGCAACCTGCGGCAGCGAGACCGGCGCGCGTCCAAGTCGGACGATGCGTGGATAGCAAGCGCTCGACACCGGCGACGGCGGCGATGGCGACCAACGGGCTGATACCAATGAGAAAGCGCGAATAACCGCCGGACGCGAATAGCCCGAAGCGAAACACGATGACTTGGGCGAAGAAGTAAGCCAATGCCGAAACGATAACTAAGCGCGCACCGTTACGCTTATCGCGCAATAGGCGCGGCACGCCGATCATTGCTAACACGGTAACCGTCGGCCCCCATGCATGCAGCGTGCGTTGAAAGAACGTGAACCATCCACCGTGGCCGTATTGTTGTGTGGGTTGGGGCTCGAAGTATTTCATCACCGGAATCGGTTGATCGAAAAGCCAACAAGCAAAATTGATTGCAACCGGCGCAGTCACCAGCAAAAGCACTTTCCAAATGGGCTGTTGGTCGCGATACGCAAACCACGCGAAGACTGGCGCGAAGATCACGGCCTCATGCCGCGTGATGAACGCGATCGATAGAATGATCAGCGCGGGCGACCAGTACCGCCGTTGCGCCAAGTAGACGGCGACGATCAAATAAAAGGCCAGCGGCGTTTCCGTCAGCGTGGTCTGAGCCAAGAGAAAGTACACCGGCTGCGCGAATGCCAACGGTATCGCCAACCACGCATACCGAAAGCCAAGTCGCCGCGTAACGAGATACGCCAGCCATGCCGATACGCTCGTCAACACCGTCGAGAGAATTTTGCACGCCATAAACCCAAGCGGCGCGACGGCAGCATAGGGAATGGTGAAACCCGGGCGACCCCAATCGTTTAGCAAATAGGCCGGCCAGCGCCACGACCACGCCGCGTAGAGATAGTGCGTGATGTCATCGAGATGGTAATACGCGTTGCCGCTGAGAAGTGTGCAGGCGAGCGTTGCGAGAAAGCACGCGACCATTGCACTCACGGCGACGGCATAACCTTCGACGGGTTTCGCCTCGCTTGTGTCGTTAGACTGTAATTCGTCCGAGCTGTCTGCCTGCGTCACCGTCATCAACGATAAGCCTATTTGGATTCGCGCACGACGCCAGTCGTCATCACGACGAATCCCCGGCAGCGCCTTAGAATCCAACCATGCGACGATTGGCTATCTACATTGACGACAACCGGTTCGAATTCGCCGACTGGGATGGCGAACAAGCGGTTACCCGAAACGGTCATGCGACGACTTCCGCAGGCATTCAATTGCTCCATCAGCGTCTGCGCGATCACGCGGCGCCATCCTTCGCAGATGTCGTTGTTTATCTCCAGCGAAACCCTCACGCATCGACCGACCCGCCAACCGAGCTCGCTAATCTCCTTAATACGATTCCTGCCGTGCGGTTCGCGGGCGACCATCCGCACGAGAGCGCGATCTTCGGCTGGGCGCGATCGATTGCCATTCAAGAACGCAAGGCAACCAGCACCGTCATCGATGCAACGGCGGATGTCGCGCGCGTACTCACCTATGACCTGCGTCAGGAATGTTGCGACGATCGGTCGGCGCCGCTAACGGCGATTGGAAGCGACGTCAGCGTATCGACGGATATCTGCCTCGCGCTGGTGCCGGGCACGCCTGATTCGTCAGTAGCCGACTACGTTCCTGCCACTACGCGAACGCTCGAATCCCCGCCGGAAAAAGGAAACTTCGCCCTCGGGCTATTGCATAGCGATATCGTCATTCGCGAATCTGCCGACGTGCCTTCCGACGCCGACGACCGCACGATCGAAGTGCTCATGGCAGCCACGATGGATACCGTCTTCGACGCCATCACATCGCTGGGCTACGACCTCGACAACGGTATATGCCAGCGCGAGTTGGAATTTCTGAATAGGTCAACTGGCGCTTCGACTCTTGTCGATCCGGATATGCGTATCGATCGTGCGGCATCGATCGAACGTGTTGCTCGCTCGCAGTCATGTGAACCGGCCCAATTCGAAATCAAACGCGTCGTCGTCACCGGCATCATCGAACCCATGCGGCCCGACGGCCTGCTTTGAGCTTTCGGATTCAATCAAAAAAGCCGCGCGACCCCTTTGCGGATCGCGCGGCCTGAATTCACTACTTGAAATAATTCTCGGACGGCTTCGCGCGGCGCGAATGTATCGCGCAGCTTGCAAGCGCACTGTTGAGCGCAGCCGGCCTTAAATCGTGTTGACGATCTCGAGCGCGGCAGAGCCCAGCAACGAGCGCACCGGCGTTAGGAACACATCCCACCAAAGGATGCTGCCCGCGAGTGCGGCGCCCGTCGTAAACGGATCGCAACCGACCATCAGCGGCGTCATCACCACGAGGCCACCCGAATAGACCAAACCTTTTATCTTCGTTCTGAACTTCATCTCAATTCACCCTCAGCGAGAATATGTCAGTGCCGCCGTCGCTAATGCGCGCGGGCAGTGTGGTTAGCAATCAACGGTTGCGGGCCGAACCGAACGCATTCGACGACCGACAAGCCGAAACGACTTAAAAACCGACGATGTTGGTTTCGATACCGATCAACCCAAACAGGAAATTGAAGATGTCGGCATAGAAGTCGAGCACCTGCACGAAAAACCCGGAAGGGAAGATCGAGAAAAAGGTCTCAACCAACGTTCGTAAGAATGGCATTTCCATAACGGTTATGTCCTCGCGTCAAAAAGGGTTCGCGCTGGAGGTCACGCGAACAAGTCCCCTCAAATTTCTGGTAGGCGGCACTTAGCCGACAGCTTTATTCTAACGATTTCGGCGGCGCTTTCGTAGGCGCAGTGCCGAGATTCCACACAACGTGAGCGTCAACATTAACGGACACGTCGCACCGCAGACCGGCGAGTGGAAGAGCAGGCTGAACAACAGGTTGAGCGACTGGTTGTCAGAATCGCAACCCGGCACCGGCTGGGGTGCACCCGGTTCTTCGTCACCCGGAGGATCGTCACCTGCTGGCGGCTCATCCATACAGCCGTTTTCGAGCAGTTCGACCATGACGGTGCACGATTCCGTGTTGCCGGCGGCATCGGTCACCGTGACGGTAAACAGCGTCGTGCCGAGGCCAATGACCGTTCCGGCGGCGGGGTCTTGCGTAATCGTGAGGTCAGCCGAAGCCGTGCAGTTATCGGATGCATCGACCACACCCGTGACATCCGGGACGACACCCATGCAGTTCTCATCGGCGTTCACCGCCAAGTCATCCGGACAAGTAAACGTCGGCGGCGTGTTATCCACCGGTATGAGCATAACCGTGCACGAGTCGACTAAGTCGCAGCCGTCTTCAATACCGCGCTGAAGCAATTGTTCGTCTTGGAACACGAAACAGCGTTCCACGATGAGCGAAACTTCGGTGGGTTCCGTCAACGCACCGCCCGCTTCGGGGATTTGCGTGATGCGAATTTCGCCGCAGTAGTAGTTGCCATAACCCGGGCCCAGTTGTTCAACACCCTTGCCGACGAACTCTTCGCAGCAATCCATGATGTCCAACTCACCCGTTAGGTCGGGAATCGTCGCTTCGCAATTTTCGTCGTAGGCAATTTCCTGCGGCGAATCTGGGCAGCTTTGTACCGGGTTGAACGGAATCTCGATCAGGCAAGGGCGGATTTCTTCGCCATCGAGATACACCTCGATAATTAACGAGGGGCTGCTGATTTCAATCTGCGCACCCGCTTCTGGGAACTGCACCAATTCATATTCGGCACCATCGCAGGCATCGACCATCACTTCGCCGGTCACATCAGGCACCGTGAACAAGCAATCGTCTTCAAGCACCACTGGATCGAGCGTGGTGATGAAATCGTCGCAGATTAATTCAGGCGTGGGCGCGTTTACCGTCACCGGGAAGGTGCAGGTGTAGTCTGCGACCACAAAGCATTCCGGGTCGCCAACGGCTTCTACCGCTGGGAGGTCAAAGAAGCATTCTGAAACGGTTAGCGTTACATCCGTTGAACCGATATTCAGCATCGTGCCGGGCGCCGGGCTCTGGTCGCAGGTCAACTCAAAGAAATCCTGATCGCCGCGTGCTTCTGTTACTTCGACCACCAAGCAATCCACGAGATAAGCATTGCAGTAATTGGGCAATTCCGCCATACAGCTATCCGGCCCCTCGGCAATCAGCTTTTCGCCGATCGGGCATTCGGTAAGCGGAAGCACGCGAATGTAGGCATTGCAGCTAACGTTTGGAAACTCTTCCAGCGAGACGGTGATTTGCAACTCGTTACCGAACTGCGGGAAGATTGACGAACCTGCCGGCGGCGACTGTACGACCGTATACATCACGCCCGGGCATGCCTCGACGGTTACTTCACCGGTGATATCCGGCACGGTAACAAGACAGCTTGCGTCAACATTGATTGGATCGAATTCCACATCGCAATTGAGTTCCGGCTCTGGTGGTTCGACCGTAAGCGTCGTCGTACAGCTACCGGCGATCTGTGAGCACGTTTCGTCGTTCGTACAGGTATCCGGATCCCCGAACGCGGGCATCACGATGTCTTCACACTGATAAGCAAGTAGCGTAATGACCGTATCACCGATACCGACGACGGTCCCCGGCGCGGGCATCTGGTCGATACAACGAATGAATTCTTCACCGCAGAAATCGACAACGACTTGATCGCGCAGGTCGGGCACTTCGTATCCGCATGGCGTTCCCTTCGAGAACATCGACTCGGCGGTAACTGTGATCGTTTCGGCCGGGCACGACGTGATCTGCGTCGTGCAACCATGCTCGCCCACTTCACCGCCGACCACCCATTGCGGCATCATTGCGGCCGAGGCCAGCAACGCGGCAATACCCAACACACTGACTCGTAATGACTGCTTCATCAACCAATCTCCTGCGCTATCGATGCGCACTTGCTCGTGTGGTTGCTCGAATCGAATTCGAATGAGTAAACTTCATCCTTGGCTACGAGGATCGAATCCACTCGTGATATGAGCGATTGCTCTGAATCAATCTGGCCCATCCCCAAGCCTTCCATCTTACTTTGACAAATGTCGATTATCAACGACCGAAAGTGTTCCATCGACCGAAATCGCAATTTGGGACGCTCCGCTAGTTGCAGGTACCCCTGCGGCTTAATACGGATGTCGCCTAAGCCCTCGAATCTTGCCCGTCCTCGACCATCACTCCGTGCTGTTTCCGGACGCTGCCACTCACCCTTCATTCATGAATATCTGATGAGTGCACCTTTTCTTGCGAATACCGGACAACACGCCGAATCGGGTCGCACCAGTCTACGAACCCGTCGGCGACAAATCTTCGTGCAAGACCCGCAACACTTCCGCCACGCTCCATGCTTGCCATGGGCAACCTTCGGGGTAGTGAGGCGCATCACCGTTGGCGACTTCGCTGATACCGTTGAGACCATTTCGCTGCACGTGTTCGCGCAAACCTTGCAGGCTGTCGCGCGCGGCTGATACGGCGGACTTGCCTTCCGCCGTAATCCACGCCGAGATAAACGGCCCCAAGAGCCACGGCCAGACCGTGCCCTGATGATAAGCCGCATCGCGTGCGTCGAGCGTACCCGAATAGTTACCGATATATGCCGGATCTTCGGGCGAGAGCGTGCGCATCCCCATCGGCGTAAGCAGATACTTGCGACACACGTTTACGACGGGCTTGTGTCGCGCCCGGTCGAGCACGGGATGGGGCAGGCTGATCGCAAACAATTGGTTGGGCCGAACCTTACCGCAATGATCGTTCGCGCGGCCTTCCTCTTCGACCACGTCAAACAAGCAACCCGTCCTCTCGTTCCAAAACTTCTGATTGAAGGATGCGTAGGCCTTATCCGCCAGTTCCGACCAGCGTTGTGCAATCTCGCCGCTCATCGCACGCTCCGCAATGCGCGCACCGTAGCGCAACGCGTTGTACCACAGCGCGTTGATTTCCACCGGCTTACCGATGCGCGGCGTAAACACGCGGTCGCCGAGCTTCGCATCCATCCATGTGAGTGCGTAACCCGATTCACCCGCGGCCAGCAACCCATCGCTATCGACCTTGATACCGTAGCGCGTACCTTTGCAATGCTGGTCGATGATCTCCCGAATCACCGGCCAGCACACGCGCTGCACAAACGTCCAGTCGTTGGTGTAATCGAGATAGCGACCGATGGCGTGCACGTACCACAAGGTTGCATCGCACGTGTTGTATTGCGGTGGCTCACCATACGGCGGGAAGCGATTCGGAATCATCCCGCCGTCGACCGTCTTGGCGAACATCTCGATGATGCGCCGCGCGTCGTCGTGTCGCCCTGTCACCAAACACAAACCCGGCAGCGCGATAAACGTATCCCGCCCCCAGTCGCCAAACCACGGATACCCGGCGATGACCGTTTTCAACTCGTTCTCGCGTCGCACGACAAAGTGCTTAGCAGTTTCCGCGAGCGTCGCCGCCAAGTCATCGCCCTGTTTTGCAACTGCATCGCGATCATCGACCCGCAGCGCCAACGGCCCCGTTGTTTGCGTATCGCGCGTGCGCGCCAAAAGATTCAACCCCGGTCCGCCCGCCGTTAACGCCTTGCGAATAATTCCCGGCGAGAACAGGTCCTGCTCGTAGTCGTAACCGCGCTGCCGTTCCCAAGCGAGCTGAAACCCGTAGTACCAATCCGTCTGCAATTCGAACGTGCCGTCGTGTTCGATCAACCACGCGGGCAGGTCATCTTCCCATTCTAAGTAAATGCAATGCGTCGAAGGTTGAATAAACGGATTGCCTTGGTCGCCGGCGCGCGTGAGGTGATGAAAGTGTCGACAGGTGCACAACGGTCGCAGCGCAATATCGACGGACGACTTACCTTCGAGCACGCGATACTGCACGCGCGTGCCATCGATGCCATCGATCATCTCGATGCGCTGCTCCAACACCGTGTTACCCAGCCGCCAACGCCATCTCGGTCGCGGCGCGGGTTCGAAGTCGATTAGGTATTGATAACCTTGCGGATGACGGGCGTCGTGATATTCGTTGGTATCCAATTCGAAACGATGGCCGTCGATAAACACCGTGGCGTCGATCTTGGCCAACAGCATGTAACGCTTGACCGGTGGCTTTACCGCCGCGACCAATAGCCCGTGATAACGACGCGTTAACGTTTGATTGACCGTGCCACTGGCAAACCCACCGCGACCGTTGGTAATCAGCCATTCGGGCAACGCGGTACCGTTGGCTTCACCAGCCGCAAACGACGAAACATGTTTTTTTGCGTCGGTCAACATCCATGCTCCCGTATTGAATGGCACTATGCTTGATTCATCTGCGGCCACCCACCGCCACGATTACTAAAATATCTGCACACCCCAAAAGGCCGTCGTTAACAGGCCGACGATCAATGCCGCCAAGCCCATATTGTAACCCGGCCGCGCTGTGCCCATTTCATCCGCTCGTCGCATGGCCGCAAAACCAAGCCCCGCACCCAACAAGCCGACGCCCGGAATACACATACCCAGACAGGCGCAGGTAATCGCCGACGACGCCATGCTGTTGTACTCGCCGCCGGTCCGGGCAATTGCCTCGGCCCCATCCATCGTAAACGGCGTACCGCAGGATGGACACGCGTTGGATTCGATATCGCATTGTCGATTGCAACGCGGACAGATAATCGCGAGTTCGTCGTCGCCGATCTGTCGAATCTCCGGCGCTTTGGTGCCCGCCGTGGCGTAGGCATGCATCGGCGTGGGCAACTGCCCGTCGTCCGCCACTTGCGCAGCATCGAGCGCTAGCCCCGTCGCCGGATCCACGCGCGGCACGACGAAGACTGCCCCGCAAGTCGGGCAGCGACCGCGCTGGCCGGATAGATCGCCACGGCCCTCCAAGATCGACGCACAGCGCATACACGAAAAAGTAAACCGCACCATGTGCATGCTGTGTGGGAAGTTGCTAATTGGCGTGGCAACGCTGACGGGCTGCGCGTCCGCGGCTGGTACCGTGAAGTGGGCCGCGCAGTGCGGACACGCCATCACCCGGCCGATGAGTTCGTCACTCACCGTCACGGGTTGGCTGCACTTGGGGCAATCGAGCACGCGCGACATGCGATCGATTGTAAGTGAACCGGCAAGACACCGGCAGAGCGCAAAAAAAACGGCCACCCGGCAATGCGCCAGGTGACCGTTTGGGATGTACAAAGCTAAGCAGTTCGCGAAAGACTACTGCGGCGGGGCACTACCGCCACCACCAAGCCCGCCAACGAGCGTGCTCGGATCGACAACACCACCTGCCGGCGTATCGCCGCCATTGCCGTCGCCCGTCGTCGCGTTCACGCCGAAGAGCGAGACGAACAAGCTCTGCGTTAGGCCGAACGGATTCAGGATGCCCGGCGCACCATTGAGGCCGAGCGGAATATTGATGTTGATAATGCTGCCGGACAGCGCGCCCACGAGGCGATCGCAACCCACCTGAGTGGTCAGACCGGCACACAGCGCGACAGTGGCCACAGCACGACATAGCTTTTGACGACGGCTCATCGAATCGACTCCCGCAGTTACAGGCTCAATCAACGCCTAACGGCACAAAACAATGCCGTCGGGTCATCCTGTTATTCGGTCATTCGTGGGAGTGAAATAAGCAGCCCGCTCGCCGTGCCCGGTGCTAGGGCCGAAAATACACCTTCACCAGCGGCGGTCGCGGTCGCTGCAGCAAGAGCCGAATGCCGGTCCGATACTCAGCCAGCGGAAGGCAGCGCGTCGGCAGTTGCGACAAGTCGAGCCGACCGTCGCGCAACCAATCGAACACGACGTCATAAGAATGCTTGCGCGAGCCATCCGCCAGCGATTCGACCTGCCGACCGTTCGCGCCGATCAGATTGACTTCGCTGAACCAGATCGGGGTCGTGTCGGTCACGGCGATGCCATTGGTACCGACCATCACGCACGTGCCGCGCGCTCGCGTCCATTTGAGCGCGTCGGCCAGCGCTTCGCCTCGACCCGAACAATCAAACACCAAATCGTAACCACCAAGCATCGATTGATTGCCGATGCGGCCCGGCATGCGCGTGCCGCCGATGTCTTGGGCGATAAGATCGAAGCGCTCGGCTTTGCTCATCTTGCGCGTCACGCGTAACACGTGTGTCGCGCCCATTTTCTTGGCAAGCTCGGCTTGGAAGTTACTTCGCACTACACTCGTGACGCGATTGTTCAAACCCAATGCGCGGATTGACGCGATCAAACCCAACGCCACAATGCCCGCGCCTTGCACCAGCACGGTTTCACCTTCTCGTGGCGGTCGCCGCAAAACGGCATGCGCCGCCGAGGCGATCGGATCGACCAGAATCGCGATCTCGTCGGACACGTCGTCCGGCACGCGATGGAGCTGCGATTGATGCGCGCTAAAGAACGGCGCCCAGCTACCGAGCGTTTGTTGGTTTACCCCGAGCAGTGCGCGCGGCGGCAAGTTGTTGCCCCCTGCTTCGCAAATCGATGTGAGCCCGTTGGCGCAATTCGCGCATGGCGGCTCAACACCGCGACCAGCGCAACCCAAGGCCGGATCAACCACCACGCGGTCGCCGACTTTCCAGTTGGTAACGCTCGGTCCGATTTCAACGATGCGCGCGACATTTTCATGACCGAGCACGGCAGGGAAGGATGCATACTGTTGTAAGATGGTTGCGGGATGATTGCGTTGAGCAATCAACGCCAGATCGGTACCGCACACACCACCGTAGATGGTTTGCAGCTTCACCCATCCCGACTGCGGGCTTTGTGGTTCGGGAACGTCGCGCAAGCGCAACCCGCTGAAACGCGTACCGTATACACGATGCGTGAACAGGCCGGCGACCTTACAGGCGAGCCATCGCGGCGCGGAGACGTTGTAAACCACTGCTTGCATTGGGGAGAGTATAAGTTGAATTTGGAATCGCGAATGCTTGTTATTTGTGAATGCTTGTTGCCATCGCGTTCGACAAATCGCGGCCGTGGACGCAAAAATTGTAATTCGTTCGCTGCGCTGTGGCACCGGCTAATGGCCGGTGGACGCACCCGATTCTCGCAAGTCCCTTCAAGCGCCTAAGCGCTCGTTACAGCCCGGCGTTTATGCGGGCGATAGCCCGCAGCTCTGACGGGCTCTTCGCCCTCCTCGGATTCTCAATGTACTCGCGTCGTAACGCCGCCATCATGCGCGACGATTAAGGACACTGCACCTTCGCGTGTAAAATCGACGTCGCTATTCACCCACAAGTTGCACCACCACGCGCCGTTGGCGTTGGCGCGTATCGAAATCGATGAGCACGATCTGTTGCCACGTGCCGAGTATCGGCTGACCGTTGGTGAAGGGAACCGTCAGGCTCGGCCCGATCAGCGACGCGCGGATGTGCGAGTGACCGTTGTCGTCGTGCCATGTTGTTTCGTGTTGGTATTCACCATCTTCGGGCGCGATCTTTTCAAAGCACGCGCGGAGATCGTGATTTACGAGGCCGGGTTCGTATTCGACTGTCGTGAGACCGGCCGTCGAGCCGATCACGAACATGCCGGCGATGCCGTTCGACAGCTCGGACAAGTTCAACACCTCGATCAGCCGCGGCGTGAGATCGAGAATGTCGGTATTGCCCTTGGTATCGACTTTGATGTCATGGGTTTCGATGGGCATGGCATTACTTTAACGCAATCGCTCGCAACACAAAGAACATTCGATTCTGAAGTTGTATTCATTATACCTAAGCCGGGTGCCCCTGCCCCTCTGGGGCTGGGGGACTGCACCAAGCTCGCAAAGCCGCAAGCGATTCATCTAAGATTCGTGCTTGAATTGAATTTCTCTATTTCCTCTCCGTCGCCTGAGCCCTTCCAAAACTGGGGGACTGCGCTCGTCCAAGCGCGAATGCGCTAAACGGCAAGCCGGTGCTTAACGCGTCATGTCTATCCTTGCGAAACACTCACCAGCTACGGCGCAACGCTGACCTTTGTCGTGCCGTCGGCGTGTTCCTTAACTGCAAACTTCACATCGAGAAACATCTCGATCACATCGATGTTCGTCCGCGCATGCAGCGACAACGGTCCTGTCCGAAACGAACCACCGCGCGCCAGCGCCATCGGAATGAGCAACTGATCGGCCAAATACTCACCCACGGGCACGCCGCTATCGAGATACGCCTTTGCTTCCTGAGACACGCGCCGCGCAACCTGTTCGGCACTGACGCGCTTCTCACCGAAACCCGTAAACACTTCTCGCATATGCTCCGACTCGACGACGATCGATACAACGTTGCCGGGGCTATGCGATTCACTCACCTCAACCACGCGACATGCCCGATCGGGTAAATCCAACTGCTTTTGCACAACGGCCAACTCGCGCTCGGCGATATGACGTGGCAATCGCGCGACCAACGCCGTCGCCGTGATCGCTTGAACCTCGCCGCGTTCGCATAATTCAAACGGTGCGAGCGTTGCCGGTTCGATTTTTGCACAAAACGCACCGCCACCCGCCGGATAAAATCCGTGTCGCTGCAAATCGATTTCTACGACCGGCCCCATGGGCTGCAGGCATGAAGGAAACGACTGTTGCAAAAAATCAAACGGCGGCGCCCACGGGTTATGCGTGCCGCCTTCTATTCGCAACGTAGATGGTCCATCCGCACTCAGCAGCGCCGGCAAGACGGCTTGCAACACCAACGTTGCGCTACCCGCCGTGCCAACCGCGAAGTGATAATCCCCAGCCGCCACCGACTGAGGTCGAAACACCAACTGAGCACTGCCCAACTTAGCACCGTTCAATTTGGCGCTGCCGATCGTGGCTGCCGCATTCACCGCCGTCAGATGTTGCTGCAATAATCCCGGCTTCTTGCGCTTGCCGCGAATGTTCTGTATCGAAAACGGCTTACCCGTTACCAACGAAAGCCCGAGGGCGGTGCGCAGAATCTGACCACCGCCTTCGCCGTGCGTGCCATCAATATGAATCATCGCTTAAAAAACCTCTCTCCCATTCGGCCCCATACAAGTGGTGATGATAAATGAGAATCTAAAATTGGAAAACACATCGAAGGGGCTTTTCGCCGCATTCGGAGCACGCGACGGAATTGCCCCATGCCCACTACTTCATTCACATCAATTGTGGGGGCTCCGAAACTTTGCGTTCTGGCTGAAACCCTCACCCCGGCCCACTCCCTTCGAGGGAGAGGGAGTAGACGCCACCTATATCTTTAATGCGGTTGGCGTACTACGCTTCGACCAAGTTGCAAGAAAAAAGGAAGCGTGGAAATATTCCACGCTTCCCTTTTGAATCAACAATCCAAATTCGGCGATACGGTCACCGACTTTGCGCGTTCGCGCGGGCATAACAACGCCAAAGCGCTGCTAACCGCAACCTACGCAGGCGCTTCTTCTTCAACCGCCGCGGCCTTCTTTGCATCGCGGGCCGCCTTCTTGCGCATGCTCGGGTCGAGTTCGCGTTTGCGCATCCGACAGGCGCCTGGCGTGACTTCCACCCATTCGTCTTCTTCGATGTATTCCAGCATCGCTTCCAACGCCATATCTCTCGGCGGTCGCAACACCACCGTCTTATCGGCGCTGGCCGCGCGCACATTGGTCAGCTTCTTTTCGCGGCAGACGTTCACATCGAGGTCGTCATCCTTACAGTGCTCGCCGATGATCTGGCCCTTGTACACTTCGTCGCCCGGCTTGCAGAACATCACGCCGCGGTCGGCAAGGTTCTGCACCGCATACGCCGTGACGCGGCCCGTTTCGTTCGACACCAACGCACCGTTGCTGCGCGTCGGAATGCTGCCGCGCAAATGCTCGTATTCATAAAACACGTGGTGCATCACGGCTTCGCCGCGCGTGACGTTTAGCATCTTGGTGCGCATGCCGATCAGACCGCGCGCCGGAATGGTGAATTCCAGGTGCACGTGACCGTCCTTCGGCTCCATCTTCACCAACTCACCGCGACGACCGCCGACGAGTTCGATCACCGAGCCCGACGACGACGATGGCACGTCGACGCTAAGCAACTCGATCGGCTCGCACTTCTTACCGCCGATTTCGCGATAGATAACCTTCGGCTTTCCGGCGAGCAGTTCGTAACCCTCGCGCCGCATCGATTCGATCAACACGCCAAGGTGCAACAAACCGCGGCCCGACACGCGAAACGAATCTTTCTGCGGCAAGTCTTCCACGCGTAGTGCCACGTTGGTGATCAACTCTTTCATTAGTCGATCGCGCAGGTGCCGCGTCGTCATAAACTTGCCTTCGCGACCGGCAAAGGGTGAATCGTTAATGCGAAACACCATCGTCAACGTCGGCTCGTCGATCGGAATGATCGGCAACGGCTTCGGATCTTCGATGCACGCGATCGTGTCGCCGATACCGATATCTTCGATGCCGGTTACCGCGACGATGTCACCCGCGAAGGCTTCTTTCACCTGTGCGTGCTTCAACCCTTCAAACGTAAACAACCCGTCGACCGAGTTATTGCTGCGGTGACCGTCGCGCGAAATGACCGTCACCTTTTGCCCCACGCTCAACGTTCCTTCGAATAAGCGACCGATACCAATGCGACCGACGTAGTCGCTGTAATCCAATGACGTAATCAGCGCCTGCACCGGGTTCGCGCGATCGCCGCTCGGTTTCGGGGCGTGTTGCAGAATCATATCGAGCAGCGGATGAATATTGTCCGACGTGTCGCCCAGTTCGAACTTGGCAAAGCCCTCTTTCGCGCTGGAATACATAATCGGCCAATCGAAACATTCCTCGTCGGCACCAAGGTCGATAAACAACTCGTGGATCTCGTCCACCACTTCCTGCGGTCGCGCGTCGGGTCGGTCGATTTTGTTAATGACCGTAATCGGCACCAGTTTGTAATCGAACGCCTTCTTCAACACGTAACGCGTTTGCGGCATCGGCCCTTCGAACGCATCGACCACGAGCAGGCAGCTATCGGCCAGCTTCAAAACGCGTTCTACCTCGCCACCGAAGTCGGCGTGGCCCGGTGTATCGATCAGGTTGATCTTTACATCCTTCCACGAGATGGCGCAGTTCTTCGCCAAAATCGTGATGCCGCGTTCGCGCTCTTGCGGGTTGGAGTCCATGATCAGGTCGCCCGTTTCCTGACCGGCGCGAAAGACGCCCGACTGACGCAGCAAACAATCCACGAGTGAGGTCTTGCCGTGATCGACGTGTGCGATGATGGCGACGTTACGAATGTCCATAAACTTATGTTTCCTTATCAGCCCGCGCGAACGTCGAGCGGATCGACAGCGTGCGACGATTTAACTGCAGTTGCGATGAATTGAACGGTGCGAGATGAAATCGGCGGCTACGAATCTGTTCTTTTGAAATACCTGAAAACCGGTCGGCTTTGGCAACGCCACCAACACTTGGGCGTCGCAATACGGGCATGATACCGCAGAGATTCCGTTGCGATAGGTCGCAAACCGTTTTAGCGTCCGGAATTTGCTCGACCCCGCCGCCGCCGATGCATAAACTTACTCACCATGTGCGTGACGGTCATACGCAAGGATGCCATGCCGTCGGCCAGACTCATCTTCATTGGCGGCTGCGGCGTTGGCTTGCTCAGCCTGCTGACGATGTTTCTGGGCGCGGTCTTTATCGCCTCGCTCGAAACGTACGTCATCCCCCCTTTCATCATCGCGACGGGCCTGATCTTGGTGACGGCACTGGTCGCATCCATGCCAGTTTGGGCCATGTTTCGGCTGCGCCGCCACGTCGTGACGTTTCATCGAGCGGGTTTGGCTGCCGTGGGTTATGTGCTGGGATTCGCGGGTGTGTTCCCCGCCGCCATCGCAGCCCGCTTCTTTGCCGCCGGGCTCAATGTGGACGGTTGGCAGTTGGTCGCGCTGTCGGTGGCGGGTGGACCGGTCGCCGCCTATTTGGCGGGCGCGGCGTTGTGGATGTTCGTGCGGTTGTGCACCGGCCCGGTGATCTATGGCGATGACGATTCCTGCCTCGGCTGCGGCTATACGCTGATCGGCTGCGAATCGGGTCGCTGCCCGGAGTGTGGGCGGGCGTTTACGAACAGCACGACAACGCCAACGTTTGCGGCGGCATGATGGCTACGCGTTCCGTGAAGCGCCGGCGCCAAATTGCTGTCGTTGCCTTGATGCTGGGTGCGATCACACTTTTCATCATTCCCGACGAATGGCTCGCCATGATCAAAGCGCGCGTAACCGGCCAAGCGACGATTGCCGATCGAATCGACGAGCACGGTCCAAGTGTGGATGCACGACTTCGACCTGCCTTCGACGCCGTCGGCATCGCCTATCCGCCGAAACAAATCTACTTCGTCGCCTACAAGGCCGAGCAACGACTCGATATATTCGCCGTCGGCGCCGCTGGCGAATTAACACTCGTGAAGCAATACCCCGTACTCGGAGCCAGCGGTCGGCTCGGCCCCAAGCTCCGCGAAGGTGATGGACAAGTGCCCGAAGGCATCTACACCATCGACGGTCTTAACCCCAACAGCCAATACCACCTATCGGTACATGTGAATTATCCGAACGCATTCGATCGCGACATGGCCGAACGAGATGGTCGCACGCAACTCGGCCATAGCATTTTCATACACGGTGGCCGTTCCTCGGTTGGCTGTTTGGCAATGGGCGATGAGGCCGCTGAAGAGTTATTTATCTTGATGGCGCGACTGCCACGGCGCGAAGCCACCATCGTGATCAGCCCGAGCGAGAATATTGGAGCGGCACGCCAAGTGCTGGAAAACCCGCCCAGTTGGATTGATGAGCTTTATGAGAGTATTGAGACGGAACTGGCATTGCTGAAACCAAAAGACCCGTCGAGTGAATAGGTAGGATTGAAAATGGCTCGCGGGGTGCCATGCCGACCCAAACGAAAAAAGATTGTAGGACGATGGATCGATTGCTTATCGCGCGGATAAACAATAGCGAGACCGACGCGAAGGTCGGCATGATTAAAACACGAAGGTTTTTTCGCTCAGAAATTGGCGCCGACGGTTAAATGCATCGAAATATGCCATTTCTTCAGATCTACGGATTCGCCTGTTTCGAGCATGCCGACCTAAGAACGGGTTGGTTGTCTTTGGGATTCCCTACGAAGCCGCCCATTCATAGATGTGTTACATCTTGTCGGTTGGGTCGGCATGGCACCCAACGCCGTTAACCAACTTTGTGGCGCAAATGCCGTTTTAGATAATAAAAACCGCTCCGTTCTGCCGATGATTGCCTGCGGTAAACATTGGCAAGCAGAACCGGAGCGGTGTTATGAGTATGGCCAT